>WNGE01000244.1_pt1 | contig 114763 bp, 127 predicted proteins | sample 5400651 | NCBI WGS metagenome assembly WNGE01 (sample SAMN13153370, study PRJNA577476) | soil metagenome | isolation source: 60 cm soil or saprolite under grassland replicate 2 | place: USA:California | collected 2016-06-15 | reverse complement strand
ACCGCCACCCCCTTACGGGGACTAGCCCCTCAAGCTAAGCGGGTCGACCGACACATCCGTTGCTCTAGCCAACATCCTCAAAAGGGAGTGCGCTGGGCGGCTCTGCCGCCGGCTGATCGTAAGGCTCCCGGCGTTCGCCAAAGGATTGCCGAGCCTGCGTCGCCCTGGTCGCTGCCCGCGTCGACCAGGTCGAATCAAGAATGGCTTGGCTGGTCGATGGAGCCGACGATCCGGGTGATCTGGACGCCTGACGCCGGCTATGGGCGCGGCTTAGCGATTGTCGTCAATGTCGTTATGGCGCGGGTAGGCGCGAGAAGTGCGGCACCAGAACCGTCGATCTGGCGCGGATCTCGGGAAGGTGTCACATCGTGCATCCGAGGTTTCACCCTGAGAGTTGTGCGATGGTGGAACGGGTAGGCCAACCTGCGTGATTGCGGCCCGATGGTCGCGACATAGCGGAAGGAGCTCCCTTTTGGAACGGCAGGACATCGACGACGAACTGTCCACGACCGGCGCGCAGGAACTGCTCACCTCCACGTCGGCCGCCCACCTCGCCTACATAGGGAGGGACGGAACACCGCGGGTGATTCCGGTTGGCTTCTTCTGGACGGGCGACCAGGTCGTGATCTCCACGGCCACGACCTCACCGAAGGTCACGGCGCTGTCGGCTCGCCCGGACGTGGCGGTGTCCATCGTCTCAGGCGATACACCCGACCAGGCGCGAGCACTCTCGATACGCGGGCAGGCGAGTGTCGAGGTCGTCGACGGCGTGGTACCCGAGTACCTCGCCGCGGCCAGGAAGACCATGGACGCCGAGGCGGCGGCGGAGTTCGAACAGAACGTCCGCGGGATGTACGACCAGATGGCGCGCATCGCGATCACGCCGCGCTGGGTGCGCTTCTACGACTTCGGCGCTGGCCGAATGCCGCGATTTCTGCAGGAGCTGGCTGAGCAGCACCAGTCCTGAGCTCGGAATCGTATGAGTGCCGTGATGCCGTTGCGACCGTACTGAGAGGAAGGCGGCAGTGCCGAACGTGATCGTCGACATCACGGTGTCGCTCGACGGGTTTGTGACCGGAGAGCATGCCGATGAGCAACAGGAACTCGGCGATCCACCTGAGCCCACTCGGGAGCATGCAGCGGGATGCGGCGACACCGAGATTCTCGAACACGCGACCGCCGCGAGCGGTGCGGTGGTGAGGGGGCGACGTTTCAGCGAGGCATACCTAATCGGCGTTCGGCATCACGCGAGCGCACACAGAACGACGCGACAGAACGACGACGTAACGGCATTGGAGTTCCCCGGTTTTGTGGACACGGGGTTTCAAGCGGCTGAGTGGTTGTTCGGTGTTCATGTTCTGTACTCGGGCGCCGGTGTCCGGTAGGTGGGGCGCGGCGCAGCGCGAGCGCGACGTGCGTCAGGGTCGGCGTGCGGTATAGATCGCGGTCACGAAGGGCCGCTCGACAACGCCGCCGTAGTTGTGCTCAGCGACCGCGGCGATGGCATCGAGCAGCTGTTCGCGCTCAGCTGGTGGGCGTGTGCGGATCCTGATCATCGAGGCGTAGAGCGCCCTGAGGGCGGCGGAGTCGAGTCGGATGGTCCAGCGGATCAGTTCGCTCTCGACGTCGACAAGTCCCGCTCGGTTCGCTAAGTCCCGCGTCCGCTCTGGAACGTCGAGTTCGTACTGTGGTTGGTCAGGAGACACGAGAGCGTCGTGGCCTTTCAGCAGTTTCTTTGTCGCCTCGTGGAATGGGTCGGGGCGATCGGGGTCCCCGAAGACGGTCCACCACAGCGCCACCCATGCGCCTGGACGAACAACTCGCCCGAGCTTTGCGAGGCCGGTCTGCTGATCGACCCAGTGGAACGACATCGCAGCGACGGCCGCATCGAACATCTCGTCGCCAAGGGGCGCGTCCTCGAATGAGCCGGCGACGACCTTGACGGGGTGTCCTTGCATCACCGAGGCGAGGTACTCGGCGAGACCCGCGTCGGGCTCCACCGCGGTCACGGCGGCACCAAGGTTTACGAGGCGACGTGTGACCCGCCCCGTCCCCGGGCCGATCTCGAGGACGACCGTCCCTGGTGTGACGCCGCAGCGAGTTTGGAGCAACTCGTACACCCGCTCGGGGTACTCAGGGCGCCCGGCGTCGTAGCCCTGGGGATCGATGCCGTAGACGCGACGTGCCTCGGTTCGTAACCAGTTCGGTGGCTGCGTCGATCTCCCAGGCACGCATCGCATTGTGGTCGTTCCGGATGTTTGATGGTGACAGGCTCGGTCGATGTCGGTGCGGGGATCGCTGCGCCCGGTGGCTGCGGGGTTCGTATGTTTCGGGTTCTTCTGGGGGGCGTGGGCGGTTTCGGCGTCTGACATCAAGGGGTCGTTGGGCGTTTCGGACGGGTCCTTTGGATTGCTCCTGTCGGTGGCGCTGCTTACGGCGGCAGCCACGAACGCGGTCGCAGGCTCCTTGGCGGAGCGGTGGGGAACCCAGACCGGTCTCTCGCGCAGCTTGGCCGGTTGGGGCGTGCTGCTCGCCACCGGCGCCGCGGTCCATGCGCCGTTGGCGTTTGGGGCGCTGTTGGTTGGCGTGATCGCTCTGGGCGGCGCGGTCGATGTGGTGATGAACATCGCCGCTACTGCAGCGCTTGGCGAGCAGCCCGGACGGCTTGTCCGGTTCCATGCGCTCTTCAATGCTGGTGTCGTCGGTGGCGCGCTGACTGTCGGCGTGCTGTTGCGTGCGGGCGCGTCATGGCGCTGGGTCTGGTCGGCGACGGCGCTCGCCGCATTCGCCCTCGCCCAGCGGTGTCGGCGGGTCCGGATTCCGGCCGGTGCCGTCGGTCAACGTCGCGGGCTGCTGGAAGCGATCGCCACGGTTCGTCGCGAGGGACTCGTCTTGCTGGCGGTTGTCTTCGCCACCGCGGCGATGGTCGAGGGCGGGATTGACACCTGGGGTGTGCTGTTCCTGCGCGAGGAGCTGGCGTCTGGATTGCTAGTCGGCACCGCCGCGTTCGTCCTCGGCCAGCTCGTGGCCACCGGTGCTCGACTGACCCTTGGGCCCGCCGCCGGTTCATTGGGAGCCCGTCGCGGCGTCGGGCTCGGTGCCGGACTCGCCGCGGGTGGGCTTGCCCTTATGGCTAGTGCAGGTCCGGTCGGAGTGGCCGCAATCGGCCTCGTGATGGCGGCGGCCGGGATCTCCGTGTGTTGGCCGCTGCTGCTCGCCCACGCGAGCGCGCACCTCGACCGGCCAGCACTCGTCATCGGAGGCGTCACCTCCGTTGGTTACCTCGGCTTCGTTCTCGGACCCGCCGTTGTCGGTTGGCTCTCCGACACCGTTGGTCTACAGGCGGGACTCCTCGTACTTGCCGGCGCCGCCGCCTTCGTGGCCGTCGCGCCGACACGCGGCGCCGCCCCCCGCCCTCCGTAGGTCCGCTCGGCGCTGATCGCCGGCGGAGGCGCGCCGGAGGGTGCCGGGCGGTGCTCCGGTCGGCTCCCAGAGGTCCGACGTTCGGGGTGCATGTTCTAGGGCGCCTCAACAGGCACATCGGCGCGCACGTCGCTACGCCCTGTGCCGCGCGGGTCGAGTGACCCGATTCGTCTCGTCGCGAAGCCAGCGGTCGCATGAGGAAGGCGGCATGATGATCAACCAATGAAAGAAGACGACAAGGTGCGCCTCCGTCCGGTTGAAGAACGCGATCTGGACGCGCTCGGGCGCATCGACACCGATCCTGCGGTCAGCGAACCCTTCGAGTGGCGCGGATTTCGCGACCCGCGGGCTCGCCGGCGACGTTGGGAGGAGGACGGCTACCTCGGCAGTGAGAACTCGCTCCTGGTCGTGGCGCTGCCGGACGGCACCTTCGCCGGCATCGTGGCGTGGAAGTGGATCGCCACGTCGCGCCCCCGAGGATGCCTCCAGATCGGCATCCTCCTGTTCCCCGAGCACCGAGGGCAGGGGCTCGGGACCGCCGCACAGCGGCTGTTGGCCGACTACCTGTTCTCGACCACGCCAGCCAACCGGTTGGAGGCGACCACCGATATCGACAATGTCGCCGAGCAACGGGCGCTCGAGGATGCGGGGTTCGTCCGCGAGGGCGTTTTGCGGGGCAGGGGCTTCGCCCGCGGCCAATGGAGAGACGGCGTCATGTACGCCCGCCTGCGTGATGACCAAACCCCACCTATACGAATGGAGTAACCGCCCCAGCCCGGTTCCATACCCGCCTCCGCCAAGCTCGTTGACGATCGCCCCAGACGCGATGCCGTCGGCGCTCGATTTCGCCTGATCCAACCCTGACCAACTGCGCGCGCGATATGCACGTGGATAAGGACACTCTTGAGAGCTCTCTCGGTGATCTGTCCGTCAAGGTGTCCACCGAAGCGGGGCAACTCCACCAAGGAGTTCGCGCACGAAACCAGCGATATGCCCTCCCCCACTCCGCCTTAGGAGCTCGAAGCGCGCTTCCCAACGCGCGGCGATCGTCGCACCACCTGTTCCGAGGAGCGAGCGCGTGTCGAAGGTCCACACGCGTGTGACAGTGGTTGTGCCGGAAGGGGACCTTGAACCCCCACCCCCTCACGGGGACTAGCTGTAGTTCCCCAAGCTAAGCGGGGTCGACCGACACATCCGTTGCCCTCGCCGACGTCGTCGTGGTCGTAGAAGCCACCTTGCGCGGCGGGGCGCGCATCACCGCCGAAGCCGCGCTCGAGTACGGGCGCACGGTGCTCGCCGTGCCCGGTTCGCGCCGTAACCCGGCCGCCGAGGGCTGCAACGCGCTGCTCGCCGACGGCGCGCATCCACTCCTGGAACCCGACGACGTGCTCGTCGCGCTCGGGCTGACCCCCGGGGCGCGGCGTGGTTGGGGCGCGCCGCCGGCGCGCGCTACTCCACGCGGCGAGAGCGCGCGCGTACTCGCAGCATGCTCGGGCGAAGCCGCAACGGTGGACCAACTAGCGAGCCGTACCGCGCTGACGCCGGCGGCGGTGACGCTGGCGCTGCTCGACCTCGAGCGCCAAGGCTGGATCGAGCACAAGCGCGGGTGGTGGTGGCCCCGGTGAGCGACTGTGCGCTACTCGCCGGTGAACTTGGGCTCCCGTTTCTGGAGGAACGCAAGGATTGCCTCGCTCGTGTCCTTGGACGCGAAGTTCATCGCTTGCGCGGTGTCCTCGAACTCGAGCGCCTCGGCCATCGACACCGAGAACGATTGGTTGAGCAGTCGCTTCGAGAGCGCGAGCTGGATAGGCGGAAGCGCAGCGAGCCGGTTCGCGAGCTCGGTCGTCACCTTGTCGAGGTCGTCGTGGGGGACGACGCGGTTCACGATCCCGATGCGCTCGGCCTCGGCGGCGTCGATGACGTCGGCGAAGAAGACGATCTCCTTCGCCTTGTGCAGGCCGATGAGGCGCGGCAGAACCCACGAGCCGCCGAAGTCCACGTTCAGCCCGCGCTTCGAGAAGATCTCGGAGAACCGCGCCCGGTCGGAGGCGACGATGAGGTCGCAGCCCAGCGCAAGGTTCAGGCCGGCGCCCGCGGCCACACCGTTGACGGCGGCGATCGCCGGCTGCGGCAACTGGTGGAGCCGCAACGCGGCCCGCCCGACGACGCGCATCTGCCGGAAGGTCGTGCCAATGCCGCCAGTGCTGTCTTGGAGGTCGGGATTGTCGCTCGGCGCGAGGTCGGCGCCCGAGCAGAACCCGTCCCCGGCGCCGGTGATCACGAGCACCCGATCGGTGGGTGTGTCGGCGACCTCGTCGAACACGTCGATGAGCTCGCGCCACATCTGGCCGTTGATCGCGTTCTTCTTCTCGGGGCGGTTGAGCGTGACGGTCACCACGCCATCCGCTCGTTCGACGGTGAGCGTCTCCATGGCCGGTACCGTAGCCCTCGTGGGCTTCAATCCGTTCCGCAAGCAGGCTCGCCGAAGCTCCGACGTCGTCATTCTCGTCGCCGCGCTCGCGATCGTCGCCGCGCTCCTGCTGTGGGCAGTGATCCCGCGCTGAGCAAAACGCCTAGAACACGTCCTCCAGCACCTCCACCGCGAGCTGCCCGTCCGAGCTACACATCACCGAAGCCACATCGAACCGGAGCGTTCGCCGGCGTACGTCGTGCTCGGCGAGCCAGCGTGTCGCGAGCGTCCGCAGCCGCCGCTGCTTGGTTGCCGTCACTGCTTCTACCGGCGCGCCGAACCGCGTGCTTGCACGCGTCTTGACCTCACAGAACACGAGCGTGTCGCCCTTCGCGACCACGACGTCGAGCTCGCCCTCGCGGCAGCGCCAGTTGCGATCGATCACGCGGTAGCCGGCAGCCGTGTACCACGCTGCGACTGCGTCCTCGCCGGCGTTCCCGAGACGCCGTCGCGGATCGACCCGGCGGCGATGGGCCGAGCCGGGCACCGTTACAGGTCCTTACCTGCCAGTTCCTCGACGTTGACGTCCTTGAACGTCACGACGCGCACGTTGGCGACGAAGCGGGCGGGCCGGTACATGTCCCACACCCAGGCGTCCTGGAGGTTGAGCTCGAAGTAGACCCGGCCCTGCTCGTTCTTCACGTCCATCTGCACCGCGTTCGTCAGGTAGAAGCGCCGTTCCGTCTCGACGACATAGGCGAACATCGGGAGGACGTCGCGATACTCCTTGTAGAGCTGGAGCTCGATCTCCGTCTCGTACCGCTCGAGGTCCTCGGCACTCACGGCTCAGGCCCGCTTCTCCCGAATCTTGGCCGCCTTCCCGACGCGGTCCCGCAGGTAGTACAGCTTGGCCCGGCGCACGTCACCGCGGCTCACGACCTCGATCTTGGCGATGATCGGCGAGTGGACCGGGAAGGTCCTCTCGACGCCCACGCCGAAGCTGACCTTGCGGACCGTGAACGTCTCGCGGGCGCCGCTGCCCTTGCGCCGGATCACGACCCCCTGGAACACCTGCACGCGCTCGCGGTTGCCTTCGACCACGCGCACATGCACCTTCAGGGTGTCACCCGGACCGAAGTCGGGGATGTCGTCGCGGAGGTTGGCGCGATCGACGATGTCGGTGGCGTTCATCCCAAGCTCTCTCGAGGATCAGGGCTTGGGCCCGTTTCGGTGACATTTCGGGCCCGCGAGCGCCCGATGCTACCGGTCGGGTGGTCCCTCGGGGAACTCGTCCAGGAGCCGGCGCTCCTCCTGAGTGAGCGCCCGGGGGCCGAGCAGATCGGGCCTCCGGTCGAGCGTCCGCCGCAGCGCTTGAGCCCTCCGCCACCGCGCGACGAGGGCATGGTCGCCCGACCGCAGCACCTCGGGAACCGTCCAGCCGCGGAAGTCGGCGGGGCGCGTGTACTGCGGGTACTCGAGCAGGCCATCGGCGAAGGACTCGTCCTCTGCCGATTCGACGTTGCCCATGACGTCAGGCACGAGCCGCACGACGGCCTCGACGACGACGAGCGCGGCGGCTTCGCCACCGGCGAGCACATAGTCGCCCACGGAGATCTCGTCGTCGCAGAGATGATCGGCGGCGCGCTGGTCGACGCCCTCGTAGCGTCCGCATAGCAACGAGAACCCGTCGCCGTGCGCGAGCTGGCTCGCCATCCTCTGGTCGAACCGTCTGCCCGCCGCCGACAGCAACAACAGCGGACGCGGCGGGTCCACGGCTTCGACAGCCGCGAACAACGGCTCGGGCGTCATGACCATCCCCGCGCCGCCGCCGAAGGGAGTGTCGTCGACAGTGCGATGCGCGTCGCTCGTTTGCTCACGAGGATCGTGCACACGCACGTCGATCAGCCCACGGTCGCGCGCGCGGCCGAGCAGCGACGAACGCAACGGTCCCTCCACGTACTCCGGAAAGATCGTGAACACGTCGATGCGCATGGTCCCGCCTACCGGTTTACGTCGAGCAGACCGTTGGGGACGTCGACGATCACCACGCCCGGTTCCTGGTCGACGACGAAGACGATGGGGATCAGGGCGCCGTCGTCGAGCACGAGGAGATCATGCGCGGGGTTCGTCTCGACCGCGATCACGCGGCCGAGCAGGTTGCCGTGCACGTCGCGGGCCTCGGCGCCGACGAGCTCGTGCACCCACACCCGGCCTTCACCGCGGTCGTCGAGCGCTTCGCCGACGAGGGTCGCGCCGCGTAGCGCCTCGGCGGCGTCGCGGTCGGCGACGCCTTCGAAACGCACCAGCCACCTGCCCTGGTGCGGGCGCGCGCTTTCGACCACGAGCTTGCGATCGCCGGCGTAGAGCACGGCGCCGGGCGTGGTGCGTTCGGGGCGGTCGGTGGTCAGCGTGACGGTGACCTCGCCGTGCACGCCGTGCGGGCGGCCGATCCAGCCGAGCTCGAGCTCAGGGACTTTTGCGCCGTCGCAAGCTCCGGCTTTGCGCCGACGGTCGGCAAAGCCGCCGTCGCCGCCGGCCGCCACCGCGACTACTCCACGACGTCGACGTTGGCCTTGATGCCCTCGGCCGCGCCGGCGGCCCGCACCACCTGTCGCAGCGCCTGGATGACGCGGCCGCGCTTGCCGATGAGCCGGCCCATGTCTCCGGGGCTGGCGTGCACCAGCAGCTGCACGTCGTCGCGCCGCTCGGTCACGTCGATCTCGACCGCGTCCGGCTCCTCGGCGACGTTGCGGGTCACGTGCTCGACGACCGCTCGCGCTCGGGCGCCGAGGATGCGATTCCCTTCGGGCGCGATCTCGTCGGCGATGTCGTCGTCGTAGTCCTCGTCCTCATACTCGTCTTCGAGCTCGTCGCGCTCGTTGATTGCGTCGTCACTCATCGCCCGACTCCTTGGCGTCCGCTTCCTCAGCAGGCGTTTCCTCGGTGCTGGGTCCCTCGGCGGGTGGTTCCTCGGCGGGTGCCTCTGCGGCGGGGGGCTCCGGCGGCGCCTCCGCCTCGGACTCGGCGACAGCAGCAGCCTGCTTCTTCGCCTTCTTGGCCTCGGCTTTGGGGTCACCGAGGCGACGGCGGGCCAGCTTCGTGTCGGCGGGGCGGCCCTTCTCGGACTCGAACTGCTCCCACACGCCCGTGACCGTCAGCAGCTTCTGTACCTGCTCCGTCGGCTGGGCGCCTTTCCGCAGCCACGACAACGCCTTGTCCCCGTCGATGTTGATGACCGACGGATCCTGGCGGGGGCCATAGTGGCCGATGATCTCGATGAAGCGCCCGTCGCGGGGCGAGCGCGAGTCGGCGACGACGACCCGGTAGGTGGGCTGCTTCCGCTTTCCCATCCGCATGAGGCGGATCTTCACGGCCACGTTTGCCGGCTTCCTTTCGGTCGCGGGATGCAGGCGGCGACCCGCCCGCGGGACGCACCAGGGTAGCGAGTCAGCGGCCGGGCACCGGCAGCCGGGGCATCTTGCCCTTGGCCACCGAGCGCATCATCTGCTGGACCATCTTGAACTGCTTGAGCATCGCGTTGACGTCTCCGGTGGTGGTGCCGCTGCCGCGTGCGATGCGCAACCGGCGCGACCCGTTGATGACCGTCGGGTTGCGCCGTTCCTCCGGGGTCATCGAGCGGATGATCGCCTCGATCCGGCCGAGCTGCGACTCGTCGATCTGGGCCTGACGCGCCTCCTTGGGCAGGCCCGGCAGCATCCCGACGATGTTCTGGAGCGGCCCCATCTTGCGGACCTGCTGCATCTGGTCAAGGAAGTCCTCGAGCGTGAATTGACCCTTCCGGAGCTTCTCCTCGGCCTTCTCCGCCTCTTCCTTCTCGAAGATCGCCTCTGCCTTCTCGATGAGCGTGAGCATGTCGCCCATGCCGAGGATGCGGCTCGCCATGCGATCGGGGTGGAACGGCTCGAAGTCGTCGAGCTTCTCCCCGGTACCGGCGAACAGGATCGGCTTCCCGACCACTTCCTTCACCGACAGCGCGGCGCCGCCGCGCGCGTCACCGTCGATCTTGGTGAGGATCACACCGTCGAGACCGACCGCGTCGTTGAATGCCTCGGCGACGTTGACGGCCTCCTGCCCGGTCATCGCATCGACGACCAGCAGGGTGTCGTCGGGCTTCACGGCATTGCGTACCCGACGCAGCTCGTCCATGAGGGCGGCGTCGATCTGGAGCCGCCCCGCCGTGTCGAGGATGATCACGTTGCGGCCGGTGCGGTCGGCTTCTTTGCGCGCGTTCTTCGCCACCCGAATCGGATTGCTCTGCTCGGAGTACACCGGCACGTTGATGCGTTCGCCGAGCACGCGTAGCTGCTCGACGGCGGCGGGGCGCTGCAGGTCGGCCGCGACGAGCAGCGGCTTCCGACCTTCGCGCTCGATGTGCCGGGCGAGCTTGCCCGCCGCGGTGGTCTTCCCCGAACCCTGCAGTCCGGCCAGCATCACCACGGTCGGCGGCTTGGGGCTCATGGCGAGCTTGCCGGTGGCGCCGCCGAGCGTTGTCACGAGCTCCTCGTGGACGATCTTGATGACCTGTTGCGCGGGAGTCAGGCTCTTGGCGACGTTCGCGCCCCGGGAGCGCTCCTTCACCCGGTTGATGAACGACTTGACGACCGTCACGTTGACGTCGGCTTCGAGCAGCGCGACTCGGATCTCGCGGGCGACCTCGTCGATGTCGCGGTCGGTCAGCTTGCCGCGGCCTCGCAGCCGCTTGAAGATTCCGTCGAACCGGTCGGAGAGCGCGTCGAACACTCTCTACACGCTATGCGAACAAGGCGGCGGCGAACTCTTCGGGGTCGAAGGGCACGAGGTCCTCCTGCCCTTCCCCGACCCCGACGAGCTTCACGGGGATGCCGAGGTCCGACTCGATCGCGAGCACGATGCCGCCCTTGGCCGTGCCGTCGAGCTTGGTGAGCACGACTCCGGTCACGTCGACGGCCTCGGCGAACTGACGCGCCTGGCTCAACCCGTTCTGTCCCGTCGTGGCGTCGATGACGAGCAGGACCTCCTGCGGCGCGCCCGGGGTCCGCTCCGCGACCCGCCGGATCTTCTTGAGCTCCTCCATGAGGTTGACCTTCGTGTGCATCCGGCCGGCGGTGTCGACGAGCACCACGCTCGTGCCGCGGCCCGTGGCGGCACTGATCGCGTCGTAGACCACCGATCCGGGGTCGGCGCCTTCCTGCCCGCGCACGACGCCGCCGCCGACGCGTGCGGCCCACTCGCTCAGCTGATCGGCGGCGGCGGCGCGGAACGTGTCGGCGGCGGCGAGCAGCGCCGTGCGGCCGTCGTCGACCTCGTGCCGGGCGAGCTTGGCGATCGTCGTGGTCTTACCGGTGCCGTTCACCCCCACGAACAACCACACCGTCGGGCCGGCGTTCGCGCGGTGCAGCGAGCGGTCGGCCCCCGCAAAGTCCTTCACGAGCTCCTCGCGCAGGAGCGCCACGAGTTGCTCGGGATCGCTGACCCGCTCGGCGGCGGCGCGGGCGCGCAGGTCGTCGACCAAACGGGACGTGGTCGCCACCCCTACGTCGGCGACGAGCAGCGCCTCCTCGACGCTGTCCCATGCCTCGTCGTCGAGCGCGCGGCGTCCGGTGAGCGCGCCGAGCGAGCGCGTGAAAGCCGCGCGCGTCTTGCCCAGCCGGTCACGCAGCCGGGGTGGGAGCGGCGGCGCCGGCGGCGCGGCAACACCCATACCGGTGGCGCCGCGACCCGGTGGCCGCGGCTCCACCTCCAAGCGACGGGCGCGACGCGAGAGCCCGAGCCCGAGCGCGACGAGCACGACGGCCAGGACGAAGATCCCGATGAGAAGCAAGGCCGCGGTCGTTGCTGACATCTAGCGATCACCTTCGCCGCGTCCGGCGGCGCGGTCGTCGTCAGCTGGGGGCGGCGGGTCGCCCCGGCGGTACGTGATCGTCTCGCGCGGGGTCTCGATACCGGCGGCGTCGAACGCCTTCTTGAGGCGCGCCCGCAGCTCGCGGGCGACGCGCCACTGCTCCAGCGGCAGCGTCTGGACGACCAGACGAATCTTCACGCTCGACGGCGTGAGCTCCTCCACCCCCCACACCTCGGGTTCGGCGAGGATGGCCTCCTTCCAATTTTCGTCGTGCCACATGGCATCGGCGGTCTCCTTGATCACGGCCATCGCCTTCGAGATGTCGGTGTCGTAGTCGACCGGGATGTCGAGCACGGCGCGCGACCACTGCTGAGACTTGTTCCCGACCCGTTTGATCTCGCCGTTCGGGACGTGCCACACGACCCCCTCGACGTCGCGGATGCGCGTGGTGCGGAGGCTCACCCCCTCGACCGTGCCGCTGACACCCGTCTCGCTCCCGACCACGCCGCCGACGTCGATGACGTCACCGACGCCGTACTGGTCTTCCGCCAGCATGAAGAAGCCCGACAGGAAGTCGCGCACGAGGCTCTGGGCGCCGAAACCGAGCGCCACCCCAAGCACGCCTGCGCCCGCGATCAATGGAGCGAGGTTGATGTCGAGCTCACCGAGGGCGACGAGCGCCGCGATCGTCCAGATGATCCCGGTGAAGATGCTGCCGAGCACGTCGGCCATCGTCTTGGCCCGCTGGGCGCGCCGCGCGGTGGCGACTCCGCCGGTGTCGATGAACCCAAAGGGGGTCTTCTTCGCCTCCTTGCGCTTGGGACGCTTGTTCCCGATCGGCGCGACCGCGCGTCTGATGAGCCGGCGGACGATCCACGCGACGGCCCACCCCACCACGAGGATGATGAGGATTCGGAGCGGCGTCGCGAACCAGTCGGCGATCTCGGCCGCGCGCTTGTTGTCACTGAGGTTGAAGACCGTCGAGCACACCCATGAACGCTGCCCGGGCGGCCCGCACGCATCAGTCTCGGGGTTGACTTGCGCAGGTATTGACGCGGCCGCAGACAGGAACACGTGTGGGGACATGACCGTCGCGAACCTACCCGGCGCCGCCCCGAGCGCCGAAAGGCTCAGGCCGGCGCGGGCTCGGCGTTGCGGATGGCTTCGTCGACCCGCTGGCTCACGACCTTGCTGGACCCGCCGGGTGGCATCGACACGCCGTAGAGGATGTCGCTCGCCTCCATCGTGCGCTTCTGGTGCGTGACGATGACGAGCTGCGCCTCGTCGCGGAACTCGTGCACGAGGTCGAGGAACCGGTGCAGGTTCACGTCGTCGAGCGCAGCCTCGACCTCGTCGAGCAGGTAGAAGGGTGACGGCCGGGCGCGGAACACCGCGAACAAGAAGGCGAGAGCCGTCAGCGACCGCTCCCCACCCGACAGCAGCGACAAGCGGCGCACGTTCTTGCCCGACGGGCGGGCTTCGATCTCGATGCCGGTGTTCAGCAGGTCGTCGGGGTCGGTGAGCTGCAACCGTCCCACGCCACCGGGGAACAGGGTCGCAAACAGTGCGCTGAAGTGCTCGGCGACGTCCTCGAACGCCGTCCGGAAAACCGTGACGATCTCGCGGTCGACGGCGCGGATCACGCGCATGAGCTCCCGCCGGCTCTCCTTCACGTCATCGAGCTGTTGCTGGAGGAAGGTGTGACGCTCTGCGAGCGCGTCGTGCTCCTGGAGCGCGAGGGGATTGATCGGGCCGAGTAACCGAAGCTCCCGTTCGAGCTCGCGCGCTCGCCCCGCGAGCGTCGTGCCTTCGGGCACCTCGGGCTGCGGCGCGTCGAGCGCGACGGCTGGTTCGCAATCGAAGTCGGCGCGCAGCTTCTCGACCGCGTTCTCGAGACGCATGCGCGTCTCGGCTTCGTCGATCTCGGCTCGATTCAGCTTCTCGCGCGTCTCGATGAGTTCCTGCTCGTGGCCGACGCGCTCGGCCCGGAGCGCGTCGAGACGCTCGCCGGAGGTGCGGACGGCTTCAGATTGAAGTCGGCGGCGCTCGCTCAGGCGGTCGTGCAGGGCGTCGATCTCGACGAGGCTGGTGCCCAAACGCCGTTCGAGCTCGTGGTACGCGCGGTCGCGGCTCGACAGCGCGGCGCGCCTTCGCTCCGCCTCCGCCTGGGCATCGGCATCGCGGGTCGACAAGCGCGCCTCCACGCCCTCGAGCCGCCGGGCGAGCACCGTGCTCCGCTCCTCGAGCGCGGCCGTCCGGACCTCGAGGTCACGACGCATGCCCGCGACCTGGGCGGCGCGGTGGCCCAGACGTTCGGCGGCGGCGTCGTACTGCGCCCGGGCGTCGACATGGCGTGAGCGGGCTGCGGCGAGATTCGCCTCCGCCTCGGCTCGGGCCGCTTCCGTGTTCGCGCGCGCGGTCTCGGCGGCGGCCGCATCGCGCGCGGCGTCGTCGAGCGCGGCCTGGGTCACCGCCGGCCGGCTGTCGCCGCCGACGCGCCACGGGCCGGGACCACCGAGCCGGTCGCCGTCACGCGTGACGACGACGTGGTCGGGATGAGCGAGGGCGACGTCGAGCGCGGTCCGCCAGCCCCCGTCGACGAGCACGACGCCCGTGAGCAACTTCTCCACGACGGCGCCGACGCCGGGTCGGCGGGCGTGCACACACTCGACGAGCGGACGTGCACCGGCAGGGACGGGGAGCGCGCTGTCGGCGCGGGAGCCCTGCTCGGCCACGAGCAGCAGCGCGCTCGTGTCACCCGTCGGAGCTCCGCCCTTCACGCGCTCGAGCGCACGGCGGGCGGCGTCGCCGCCCTCCAGAACGATCGCTTGGAGCGCGTCGCCGAGCCCGACCGCGACCGCGGCCTCGGTACCGGGCTCGAGGTCGAGATGATCGGCGAGCGGTCCCGCGACCCCTTCGAGGTCGGCGAGCGTCTCGGTACCGGCTGCCGCGCGCGCCTCTCCCAACGCGAGCCCGAGGGCGTCGGCGCGTGCGCGCCGCCGCGCCGCCTCGGCTTCAGCTTGCCGCCACTGCTCATCGGCTTCGGCCAGCTGTGCCTCGGCCGCTGCCACACCCGCCGCCACCATGGCGCGGTCGTCGCGCTCATGGGCCTCGAGCTCGGTGTCCAGCTCCTGCTCGGCCCGCTCGACCTCGGCGAGCTGCGGCGCGAGCGCCGACGCGTCCTCGTCGACCTCGGCGAGCTCACGCCGGAGCGCGTCGGCGTCGGCGACGAGCGTCTCGATCACACCCTCGTCGGCGGCCGCGGCGAGGTCGCGCTCGAGCCCGCGCATCTTCTCTGTGAGCAGCGCTCGCAAGCCCCGTGACCTCTCACGCAGCTTCTCGGCGCGGACCAGCGCTTCGGCGACGTCGTCGTGTCCGAGCGCGGTCAGGGTGTGCTCGATGTCGAGGACGCCGGTGTCGAGCTCGCGCAGCCGCGCCGTGAGGGTCCGCTCCTTGTCGGCGAGCTCGGTGCGTGCGTCGCGGAGCCGCTCGAGCCGGGTCTGGCGGCCGGCGATCTCGTGACCAGCGAGATAGAGCCTGATCGCCCGCAGCTCGGCCTCGATGCCGCCGTACCGGCGGGCGGCATCGGCCTGCTTCTGCAGCGGCCGGAGCTGGCGGTTCACCTCGCGGACGAGATCGTTGAGGCGGAGCAAGTTGCCCTCAGTAGCTTCGAGGCGCCGCTCCGCCCGTTCGCGCCGCTTCCGGAACTTGAGCACCCCGGCCGCTTCCGCGATGACCGCTCGGCGGTCTTCGGGGCGGGCGGTCAGCACCTCGTCGAGCTGGCCCTGCCCGACGATGACGTGCTGCTGGCGGCCGATGCCGGTGTCGGACAGCAACTCCTGGAAGTCGAGCAGGCGGCACGGGACCCCGTTGATCTGGTACTCGGAATCGCCGTCGCGGAACAGGGTGCGCGTGAGCGTCACCTCGGTGAAGTCGATCGGCAGGAGCCGGGCGGTGTTGTCGATGGTGAGCGACACCTCCGACCGCCCGAGAGCCGAACGCTCGGGAGTGCCGGCGAAGATCACGTCGTCCATGCGCCCGCCACGCAGCGTGCGCGGGCCCTGGGCGCCCAGCACCCAGGCCACCGCGTCGACGAGGTTCGACTTGCCGGAGCCGTTCGGCCCGACCACCACCGTCACGCCGGGCTCGAACTCGAGCACCGTCTTGTCGGCGAACGACTTGAAGCCCCGGAGGGTCAGCGACTTGAGGAACACCCCGGCTCGGTCTCCTTCTCCTTACCGGCAGAGCGGATCGTACCCATGAAGATCCCGTCTCTCGGGGACGCTTCCGCGAAAAACTCCGCTAGCGCACGCGGAATCCGCGCTCACCGACCGGAACCTCGTCGACGACCTCGACGCGCTCGACGCAGGCCCGGCGAGGCCCCTGGTGGCACCAGCCGACGACCTGGTCGACGGCCTCGCGCGGCCCTTCGAGGACGACCTCGACCCGCCCGTCGGCCAGGTTGCGGACCCAGCCGTCGATGCCGGTGCGCTGCGCTTCGTCGCGGCACGATTCGCGGAACCAGACGCCCTGGACGTCCCCCGAGACGTACACGTGGCGGCGAACTGCGGTGTTCTTGGTCATGGCCCGGCCGGACGCCGGGCTGCCGTCACCGCCCGGGCCATCTAGACCTGGCACGCCTCGCAGAAGAACGTGGAGCGGCCGCCGATGCGCTGGCGGACGATCGGCTTGCGGCACCGGCGGCAGGCCTCGCCCTCACGGGCGTAGACCTTGTGGTGGAGCTGGTACTCACCGGGCTTGCCGAACAGGTCCACGTACTGCTCGTCGGCGAGCGACGAGCCCCGGTACTTCACAGCGTCCTGGATGGTCTCGACCATCGACCGGTACAGCCGGCGGATCTCCTCGGCCGACAATGAGTCACTCATCCGGTCCCATCGGAGCCCGGCGCCGAAAAGGATCTCGTCGCTGTAGATGTTGCCGATGCCGGCGAGGAACTTCTGGTCCATGAGCCGCGTCTTGAGCTTCATGTGCTTCGACGCGACGAGGCGGCCGAACTGGTCCCACGACATCGGCTCCTCGAGCGGATCGATGCCGAGGTGCGCCAGCTCCGACACCTCCTTCTCGACGCCCTCCAGCTCGGTGACGAACATCTCGCCGAAGGTGCGGGGATCGACGAAACGCAGCTGACCTCCTTGCGTGAATGTGATCACGACGTGCGTGTGCTTCGTCATCGCCTCGCGCGTGCCCTTCGCCCGGAGGAGCTGTCCCGACATCCCGAGATGGATCACCAGCACCTCGCCGCCGTCGAGCTTGGCGAGGATGTACTTGCCCCGTCGCTCGACACCCGTGATGCGCTTCCCCACGAGCCGGTTCGCGAACTGCTTGCGGTTGTGATGACGGCGAATGGTGCGCATGCCGTCCGCTTCGACCGCCTTGATGCGCTTGCCCACGATCTCGCGTTCGAGATCGCGGCGCACCACCTCGACCTCAGGCAATTCCGGCATCGTCATCCTCCGATGGGGACTGCCCCGTCCCCGTGGCGATCGCGTCCTGGCCGTCGTTCCGGACCGGCATCTCGCGGTCGCGAAGGCTGCGCCACGCGACACGCGCCGCCGCTTGCTCCGCTTGCTTCTTCGATCGGCCCTCGCCCGTTCCCCATGTCTCGCCGCGCAAAAGCACCGTCGCGTAGAAGCGCTTCGAGTGGTCCGGCCCTTCGTGTCGCACCTGGTAACGCGGAAGCTGGTCGAACGTCTGCGTCGCGAGCTCCTGCAGTCGCGTCTTGTAGTCGTGCCCGCCAGGACCCGCCGCGCCTTCGGTGATGCGCGGCTCGAGTAGCCGGAGCACGAGCTTGCGCGCCGGTCCCCAGCCGCCGTCGAGGTAGACAGCCGCAATCACTGCTTCCATCGCGTCGGCGAGGATCGACGGCTTGTCGCGCCCGCCCGAGGCGTCCTCCCCCTTACCAAGCAGCAAGGCGTCGCCGAGGCCTACTTCGCGTGCGATGTCGGCGAGGACCTCACTGTTGACGACCGAGGCCCGCAGCTTCGCAAGCTCGCCCTCCGCCATGTGCGGGTACTCGTCGAACATGTAGTCGGTGACGACGAGTCCGAGCACGGCGTCGCCGAGGAACTCGAGACGTTCGTTCGACAGCGTGTCCGGGTGCTCGGCGCAGAACGAGCGGTGCGCCAGTGACCGTTCGAGCAGGCCTGCGTCGCGGACCTTGTGGCTCAGCGCGGACTCGAGGTGGCGCAACTGCGCGTTCTTCTTCTTCCGGTCCTTGCGGCGGCGTCCGGCTCGCACCGTCTATCCCTCCAGCCGCGCGACGACGTAGTCGACGGCCTCTCGCACCGTGTGCAGGTCGCCGAGGTCTTCGTCATCGATGCTGAACCCCACCGTGCGCTCGCCGAGCTCCTCCTCGAGCGCCTCGACCAGCTCGATGAGGGCGAGCGAGTCGGCGCCGAGGTCTTCGGTGAAGTTGGAGTCGAGCGTGATGCTGTCCTCGTCGATCTCGAGGATCTCGGCGAGGCGCTCGCGCAGGATGCGGAACACCTCGTCGGGCCCGATCGGTCCCTGGGCGACGTGGGTCTCAGCCGGCATCGACCGCCTCCTTGAGACGCCCCACGACTCCGGCGGCGACGCACTCGTTCGCGACCTTCACGGCGTTGACGATGGCCCGGGCCGACGACGAGCCGTGGGAGATCACGCACACGCCGTCGACGCCGAGCAGCACCGCACCCCCCGTCTCGTCGGGGTCGAGCACAGATGCGGCGTCCAGGAGCAGCGGCGTGACGACCTTGCCCGCTTCCTTCGCCTCGGGGGTGGAATCGAGGACGCCGAACACCAGATTGACCGCAGCTCGCAGTGCGCCCTCGACCGCCTTGAGGGCGACGTTGCCCGTGAACCCGTCGGTCACGATGACGTCGATGGTGTCGTGCATGATGTCGCGGCCCTCGACGTTGCCGCGGAAACCGGGCAGGTCTTGCAACAGCGCGAACGTCTGCTTACGCAGCTCGTCGCCCTTGCCGGGCTCTTCACCGTTCGACAGCAGGCCCACGCTCGGCTCGTCGACACCCAGCCTCGTGCGCGCGTACTCGCGTCCCATGCGAGCGAACTGCGCGAGCCACTCGGGGGTGCAGTCGACAGTCGAACCGCCGTCGATGAGCAGCTGTGGATGGCGTCCGCCGGGGACCGGGATCGGCACCGCGATGGCGGGACGGGCGATGCCGCGCACGCGTCCCATGCGAAGCAGTGCCGCCGCCATCGTCGCGCCGGTGTTGCCGGCGCCGACCATCGCCTGCGCCCGCCCTTCGCGCACTGCTTGCGCACAGCGCACGAGCGACGAGTCCTTCTTGCGCCGGGCTGCCGATGCCGGGTCCTCGTCCATGGTCACGATGTCGTCGGCGTGCTCGAACTCGACGCCCGGAACTCCGCCCTTCGGAAGCAGCGGCGCAACCGCGTCCTCACACCCGATGAGCAAGATGCCGACGCCGACCTCGGTGACCGCTTTGAGCGCGCCGTCGACGATCTCGCCCGGCGCATGGTCGCCGCCCATGGCGTCGACCGCGATCACGTGCGCTCGGTCACTCACGCGTTACTCGACCTCGATGACCTGGCGGTCGCGGTACCAGCCGCAGTTGTCGCACACGACGTGCGGGCGCTTGACTGCGCCGCAGTGCGCGCAGATCGACCGGGGCGCGGCGGCCAGCCGCCAATTGGCGGCGCGCCGGCTGCGGGTCTTACCTCGGGGCGTCTTGCGCTTGGGAACAGCCATCAGGTGCCTTTCGGGGGCGGGCTCAGATCGAGCTCGGACAGGGCGGACCAGCGGGGATCGGGCGCGGAGGGCTCCTGCTCGGCGGCGGTCCCGCTCGAGCACGGCACCCGGCCGGTCGTGGCACACGTGGGGGCGAGCGGGAGCTCGAGCAGGACGGTGTCGCGCACGAGCTGCTCGAGGTCGATCTGGTGCCCGTGCAGCGGGTACGTGTCGCCCTCGACGGGGTCGGCCTCGAACAGCTCGCTCACGTCGAGCACCAGCGCCTCCTCGAGGTCGGTGAGGCACACGCTGCACGCCGCCTGCCACCGCCCGTAGACCGTGCCCCGCACGACGATCCCCTCGGGGACCCGCTCGAGGAGGAGATCGAGCACGACCGGCTCCTCGTCGGGGACACGCGCCGCGGAGCCGCCGAGGCCCTCGACCGGCACCTCGAGGTGCACGGTGCGGCGGCCCGCGGGCTGGGACAGTAGGTCGGCGACGTCGATGCGCAGCGCCGTGATGTCGGCGGTCATGTGACGAGGGGCGGAGAGGGGCTTCGGCTTCGGCCCGGCGTCGCCCCGAAGCACGTCGAGCCCGGTCAGGATACCAAAACCCGAGATTTTCCAGCTTTTTCCAGTTGCCGGGAGGTCAGGTGTACGTCGCCTGTGCCGGTGGCGCTACCGCGCGTCCTGGTCGAAGAAGCCGTCCTCGACCGCCTCGTCGTACTCGGGCTCGTACCGGAGCTCGTCTTCGGGCTGCTTTTGGGGCTCGATGACGACCTGGAGCCGCTCGCGGCCCTTCTGCACCGCCTGCATCGTGCGCTCGAGCACGACCTCGAACTGGGCGAGTTTCTGGTCGACGTAGTCCTCGGCTTCGTGCCGGAGCTGGCGGCCCGAGGCTTCGGCGTCGTCGACGACGGTCTGGGCGACCCGGCGCGCCTCCCGCACGACCTCGGTCCGCTCGACCATGCGCTCGGCGCGGACCCGGCCCGCCTCGATGATGTCGTCGGCCTCGCGGCGGGCCTGGCTCAGGAACTCCTCCCTTTCCTTGAGCAGCCAGCGGGCGTGGCGCAGCTCCTGCGGCAGCGTCGCAATCGCCTCTTCGAGCAGCTCCAGGAACTCATCCCGGTTCACGAGCACCGACGCCGACATCGGCATCGACCGCCCCGCTTCGACGAGCTCCTTGAGCCGCAGGAGGATCGTCTCGACGTCGTATGCGGCCTGCTCGCTCATGGTCTCGCTCGGTTCATGCCTACGCGCGCCCGTGGTTCCCGAACCGCTCTGCCAGGCGCTTGGCCACCGCCGCCGGCACCATGCTCGTGACGTCTCCGCCGAAGCGGGCGACCTCCCGGACGAGGCTCGACGACAGGAAGGAGTACTGGGGGCTCGTCGAGATGAAGAACGTGTCGATTCCGGACAGCCGCTGATTCATCTGGGCCATCTGGAGCTCGTAGTCGAAGTCCGAAACGGCCCGTAGTCCCTTGACGATCGCCTGGGCGTCGTGCTCGCGGGCGAAGTCGACGAGCAGGCCCTTGAAGAACTCGATGCGCACGTTGCCGAGATGCGCCGTTTCCTCGCGCAGCATCTCCTGGCGCTCTTCGAGGGTGAACAGCGACTCGGACTTCTGCGGGTTGCTGATCACCGCCACGATGACGTCGTCGAAGTGGCGCGCGGTGCGCTCGATGATGTCGAGATGGCCGTTGGTGACCGGGTCGAACGATCCCGGGCACAGAGCAGTCGCCACGTCCCGTGAGTCCCTCTCGTCGTCAAGATGTGGTGGTCAGGACGGTCACGAGCGTATCCCCGTAGGCCCGTTCCCACGTGGTCTCCCATGACGCGGGCGCGGGGACGGGACCCGCTTCCGACGCCCGCTCGAGCACGATCGTGGCCCGGCCGGACAGCCAACCCGACTCGTCGAGGCCGGCGAGCACCCGCGCCACCTCACTCGGCGCTGCGCCGTACGGCGGGTCGAGGAAGACGAGGTTGAACGGTTGCTCGGCAGGTGCCTTCCCGTTGAGGAACGTCGCCACCGAACTGCCCTGGACCCGGGCTTGACCGCGCAAACGGGTCGTCGTGAGGTTGCGGCGAATGGCGTCGACCGCACTGTGCTCCCGTTCGACGAGCACGGCGCGCGCCGCGCCACGCGACAGGGCTTCGATCGCGAGCGCTCCGCTGCCCGCATAGAGGTCGAGCACCGTCGCATTCACGAGCTTCTCGGGGCCGAGGGCGGCGAACATCGACTCCTTCACCCTGTCCGTCGTCGGGCGCGCCGCGCCTCGCTTCGGCGCGACGAGCGGCAAGCCTCCGGCGGTACCGGCGATCACGCGCATGCCACCGCGTCTCGTCCGCATCACATCAGCTCTTGAAGAGGAACTCGACCGCGTCGCCGAGAAGGTCCGCGACTTCCTCTCGCAGCTGCCCGTGCTGCGAGAGCGACGGGTCCTCGTCGAGGATTCGTTCGGCCACCGCGCGTGTCTCGAGCACGATCGCCTCGTCGCGCGGGATCCGGCCGAGCTTGAGATCGCTGAACCCGGCCTGACGCTCGCCGAACACCTCGCCCGCGCCGCGGATCTCGAGGTCGCGCTCGGCGAGGAGGAACCCGTCGGTCGACAGCGCCACCGCCTCCATCCGCGCGTTCGCCTCGGGCGTGGACGGATCGGCGAACAGGAAGCACCACGACGAGCCGCGGCCGCGGCCGATGCGCCCGCGCAGTTGGTGCAGCTGCGACAGGCCAAAGCGTTCGGCGTCTTCCACGACCATCACCGTCGCGTTCCCGACATCGACGCCGACCTCGATCACGGTCGTCGCCACGAGCACGTCGAGCGCGCCGGAGCGAAACGCGTCCATGACCGCTTCCTTGTCACGCGACGGCATCTGCCCGTGCAACAAACCGAGGCGCAGACCGGCGAGCTCCTCCCGTCCGAGGTGCTCGAACTCCTCCGTCGCCGCCTTCACCTCGACCCGCGGCGACTCCTCGACGAGCGGGCACACAACATATGCCTGACGGCCGGCGTCGACCTCGGAGCGGAGACGGTCGTACGCGGCGGCGCGCTCGAGCGGGCTGGGCCCGACGACCTGTGTGGTCACCGGCGTGCGTCCCGGCGGCATCTCGCGGAGCTCCGACTTGTAGAGGTCGCCGTACACGAGCATCGCTGCTGTGCGCGGAATCGGTGTGGCCGTCATCACGAGCACGTCGGGTTCCTCCCCCATGCCGCGGAGCACGGCGCGCTGCTCGACACCGAACCGGTGCTGCTCGTCGATCACGGCGACGCCGAGCCGAGGGAACTCCACCTCGCCGTAGATCAGCGCGTGGGTGCCGATCACGATGTCGATCTCACCGGCGTGGAGTCCGTCGACGAGCCGGCGACGATCGGCGGCGCCGGTCCGGTTCGTGATCAGCTCGGCGCGCACGGGCCGGTCGCCCACGAGCGTCGCCTCCGAGGGAACGGTGAGCCCTTCGAGCAGTCGCCGTGATGTGAGGTAGTGCTGCTCGGCCAGCACCTCGGTGGGGGCCATGAACGCCCCTTGGTACCCGCTCTGGACGGCAGCGAGCAGCGCGCTGAGCGCGACGACGGTCTTGCCCGAGCCGACGTCCCCCTGCAGCAGTCGGTGCATCGGAGCCGCTGCAGCAAGGTCACGGAAGATCTCGTCGAGGGCCCGCCGCTGGTCGCCGGTCAGCGCGAACGGCAGGCCGGCGTGGAACGCCTGCACGAGCGGGCCGTCGACCACGTGCCGGATACCGGTCTGCTCCTGCTCGAGGGCACGTTTGCGGGCGACGAGCCCGACCTGCATGCGCAGGAACTCGTCGAACTTGAGCCGCTGCGCGGCGCGGCGGTGGTCTTCGTGCGCCTCCGGGCGATGAATGCCCCAGTACGCGTTCGTGCGGTCAGCAAGCTGGTGCTCCTTGCGCAGTGCCGCGTCGAGCGGGTCGGCGAAGCCGCGCCGCTTGGTCTTCTCGAGGCACGCGCCGAGGAGCTTGCGGAGCTGCCATGTGAACACCTCGGCTTTTCCCGACTGCGGGTACACGGGCACGATCGCCCCGGTGTTCTCGCCGACCCGGTCGAGCACGTCGACGACGGGGTTGGTCATCTGCCTACGGCTGCGCCGGTATTCGACGCGGCCGAAGAACGCGGCCTCGGTGCCGACGGGCAACTGCTTCTCGCGCCAACCCTGGTTGAAGAACACGACGCGCAGGTACGAGGAGCCGTCGAAGACCTCGCCTTCGACGATCGCTCTTCCCTGCCGCGTGCGCCCGCCCCGGATCTTCTTCACCTCGGCGAACACCGTCGCCTCCTCGCCCACCGCGAGCTCGGCGATCTCCGACTGCTTGGTGCGGTCGTGGTACCGGCGCGGGTAGTGCTGGAGAAGGTCAAGCGCGCTGCGGATCTCCATCTCCGCCAGCCGTGCTTCGAGCTTCGGGCCGACCGCGCGCAGCTCGGACACCGGATGCGCAGCAAGCTCGCGCAGCGTCAGTTCGTCGGCCTCGCTCACCGCCTACTCGACGCCGACGAGATACAGGTACAGCGGCTGGTCGCCCTCGTGCACCTCGACTTCGAGGTTGGGATGCGCCAGCGCGACCTGCTCCTCGATCCGGGCGGTGTCCGCCGAGGGCGCGTGCGCCCCCACGACCACGGTGACGAGCTCGCTGTCGTCGTCGACGAGCTGGTTGACGAGGCCGATGGCGGCGCCGGCGGCAGTCTTCTCGACGACCCGGATCCCGTCACGGCTCACTCCGATCCAGTCGCCGGCCGCGATCGGCCCGGAGTCGCCCACGCCGTCGCGCACCGCCTGGGTGACCTCACCCGTGCGCACACGCTGTGCCGCTTCCGTCATGGCCGCGACATTGGAGTCGATGCGCGCCTGCGGGTCGTACGCGACGAGCGCGGCGAGCGCTTCCATCACCGCCTGCGTGGGCACCACTTCCACGCGCCGCTCGGTAAGACCGTCGACCTGCTCCGCCACCGGCACGATGTTCTTGTTGTTGGGAAGGACGATCACGGTGTCGGACGGAGAGCTCTCGACGGCCTCGAGGATCTGCGCCGTCGACGGATTCATCGATTGGCCGCCGGCCACGATCTGCTGCACGCCCAGGCTGTTCAGCAGGCGCCGCACTCCTTCCCCGACCCCGACGGCGACGACGGCGGTCGTGCACGACTCCTGGGCGGGTGGCGCCGCGACGGCCGACGCGCCCGCGCCGGCGGTGGGGGCTTGCTCACGGACCCATTGCTCTTCCTCGACCTGGTCGTGGAGGTCGGTGACACGAATGCTGCGGGGCCGCCCGGCATCGATGCCGGCTTCGATCGCCGCGCCGACTTCGTTCGTGTGGACATGGCAGTTCCACATGCCGTCGCCGCCGACGACGACGATCGAGTCGCCGAGGGCGGCCCACGTGTCCTTGAAGGCGGAGATCGTCACGTCCTTCGCCTCGAGCAAGTACATGACCTCGTATCGCAGCGACGACCCTTCCTGGCGCTGCAGATGCGCTTCGACCGCCGGTGGCGTCGCCACGACCTCCGGTTCCGGCAGCGGGCGATCTTCGACGACGTTGAGGAAGGCGTCGATCATGAGCGCGAAGCCCCGCCCCCCGGCGTCCACGACGCCGGCTTCTTTCAGCACGGGCAGGAGCTCGGGCGTCTGCTCGACGGCCCCTCGGGCCGCGGCGCCGGCGCGCTCGAGGAGCACGGGCAGCGACTCCTCACCCTCCTGGTGCGCGGCTTCGACCGCCTCGGTCGCGGCGCGCACCACGGTCAGGATCGTGCCCTCGACCGGTCGCAACACGGCCTGATACGCGGCGTCGGTCGCGCGCCGCATCCCGGCGACCAGGTCGCGGCCCGAAGCGCCGTCGAGGTTGGTGAACGTGTCGGCCAGGCCCCGCAGGATCTGCGAGAGGATCACGCCCGAGTTGCCGCGCGCGCCCATGAGGGAGCCGTGCGAGACGGCCCGGCACACCTCGGCCATGCCGTCGGCCGAATCGAGCTCGCCGACCACCGACTCGAGCGTGAGCGCCATGTTGGTGCCCGTGTCGCCGTCGGGCACGGGGTAGACGTTGAGCCGGTTGAGCTCCTCCTGGTGGGAGCGCAGCGCGTCGCGGTAGATGACCACAACGCGCCGCAGGTCGGCAGACGCCAGCGTCTCCAGCGCGCTCACGGCTGGATGTTACTGCGGTCACATTCCGAGACCTTCGAATGCCGTTGCTATCCTTGGCGGTTCCCGAGTCCTTCCGAGGTATCCCGATGGCATCCGTGTGCGAGGTGTGTGGCAAGCGGCCGCAGTTCGGCATGCGCATCAGCCACTCCCACCGGCGCACGAAGCGCCGCTGGAACCCGAATGTGCAGCGCGTCCGGGCCGTCGTGAACGGCACCCCGAAGCGCATCCACGTGTGCACCTCCTGCCTGAAGGCGGGCAAGGTGCAGAAGCCGTAGAGGAGCCCGCCGCCATGCAGGGAGTGATCCGCTCCTATGACCCCCAGACCCGCGAGGGCGTGGTCCTGCGCGACACCGACCGCGAGGAGTTCACCCTCGCCCTCGACGCGCTCGAAGGCTCGATCTTCCGCATGCTCCGCCAGGGTCAGCGGATCGTGTTCGAGCTCGACGGCGACGGCCGGGCGACGAAGGTCCGCATCGGCGCCGAGGTCGACATGGGCCTCCCCACCGCCGACGTCTGACCCCTACGGGATTTCGGCTTTGCTGGGTTCCGCATAGCGATACTGAGCGACGCCAAAATCGTCAGAAGGGTGCGCTCAATACGACCGGCGGCCGCGCCCGCCGGTGAGGGCGCTGTAGACGAACAGCAGCAGCGTCGCGCCGACGAACGCGACGAGCAGCGAGTACAGGCTGAACTCGTTGATGCCCTCGCCCCCTGCGGCCGAGAAGATGATCCCGCCGAGGATGCCGCCTGCGATGCCGATGAGGATCGTCCCGATGCAGCCCGCGCCCTTGACCCCGGTGACACCCTTGGCCAGCGCGCCGGCGATGAAGCCCACCACGATCCACGACAGCCAGCTCACCGGGTACTCCTGACGTCAGGCCGGTCGGCGCCACGCTAGCCGGAGCCTTGCTGGGCTCGGGGATGAGCGCGGTCACGCAGTTGGGCCTGTTTCGAGGCTGGAAGTACGATGTTTTGCACCGTTTTCCCCGCAAGGAGTCGGTGTCGTGGCCGTCATATTGAATGCTCCACCCACCCGGAACAAGAAGCTGCTGCGGTGGGTGGACGAGATGGTCGGCCTGTGCGAGCCCGATTCCGTCCACTGGTTCGAGGGCTCGGACGACGAGTACGAGCGGCTGTGCAAGCAGCTCGTCGACGCGGGCGCGTTCGTGGAGCTCGACCCCGCCAAGCGGCCCGGCTCCTACTGGGCTGCGTCCGACCCCGGCGACGTCGCCCGGGTCGAGGACCGCACGTTCGTCTGCTCCGAGCGCGAGTCCGATGCCGGGCCGACGAACAACTGGCAGGACCCGACCGAGATGCGCGCCCGGCTCCAGAAGCTGTTCCGGGGCTCGATGCGCGGCCGCACCATGTATGTCGTGACCTTCAGCATGGGGCCGTTGGGCTCACCGCTGTCGTACATCGGCGTCGAGATCACCGACTCCCCGTACGTCGCGGTGAGCATGAGGACGATGACCCGCGCCGGAACGCCCGCGCTCGAGGTGCTCGGCGACGGGGACTTCGTGCCGTGCATGCACTCAGTCGGCGCCCCGCTCCAGGCGGGCGAGCCCGACGTGGCGTGGCCGTGCAACAACAAGGAGAAATGGATCGTCCACTTCCCCGAGACCCGCGAGATCTGGTCCTACGGGTCCGGGTACGGCGGGAACGCGCTGCTCGGCAAGAAGTGCTTCGCGCTGCGGATCGCCTCGGTGATCGCCCGCGACGAAGGCTGGCTGGCCGAGCACATGCTGATCCTCAAGCTCACCAACCCGGAGGGCGTCATCCGCTACATCGCGGCCGCGTTCCCGTCGGCGTGCGGCAAGACGAACCTCGCCATGCTGATCCCCACGCTGCCGGGGTGGGAAGCGGAGACCATCGGCGACGACATCGCCTGGATGAAGTTCGGCGCCGACGGCCGCCTCTACGCGATCAACCCCGAGTTCGGCTTCTTCGGCGTCGCTCCCGGCACGAGCATGGACACGAACCCCAACGCCATGCTCACGCTCACGAAGAACACGGTGTTCACGAACACCGCGCTCACCGACGACCGCGACGTGTGGTGGGAGGGCATGACGGCCGATCCGCCCGCGCACTGCACGGACTGGCGGCACGACGACTGGACGCCGGCCTCGGACAAACCGGCGGCGCACCCCAACTCGCGGTTCTGCGTTCCCGCGGCGCAGTGCCCGGTGATCGCGCCCGAGTGGGAGGACCCGAAGGGCGTGCCGATCTCTGCCTTCCTGTTCGGAGGGCGGAGGGCCACCACCGTCCCGCTCGTGTTCGAGGCGAGGGACTGGCAGCACGGTGTGTTCGTCGGCGCCACGATGGGGTCCGAGAAGACCGCCGCCGCCGTCGGCGGCCTCGGCCAGTTGCGACGGGACCCGTTCGCGATGCTGCCGTTCTGCGGCTACCACATGGCCGACTACTTCTCCCACTGGCTCAGCATGCCGGGCCGCACTGACGAGTCGAAGCTGCCGCGCATCTACGGTGTCAACTGGTTCCGGAAGGACGCCGACGGCAAGTTCCTGTGGCCGGGCTTCGGCGAGAACTCGCGCGTGCTCGCCTGGATCTTCGAGCGCTGTGAGGGCACGGGCGACGCGCAGGAGACGCCCATCGGGTTCGTTCCAGGCGCCGGCGACCTCGATCTCGAGGGGCTCGACACCTCGTCCGAGGCGGTCCAGGCGGCGGTGCGCGTGGACGAAAACGAATGGCGTGCGGAGGTGCCGCTCATCCGGGAGCACTTCGAGGCGTTGGGCGAGAAGCTCCCCGCAGCGTTGCGGGACGAGCTCGGCGCGCTGGAGGCCCGGCTCGGCTAGAACGGTCTCCCACGCAGGAGGGGGACCATGCCCGATCGTGTGATCCACGACGCTGACGCCCACATCATGGAGCCGCCGGACCTCTTCACCGAGTTCGCCGATCCCGACGTGCGCGACCGGATCGCTGAGCTCACCGTCGGCTTCCGGCTGCCGGACGACCACGACGGCAACGAGATCGTGGAGCACTTCCGACGTCAGCACCACGATCCTGAGTTCCGCCGTGACGACGCGGAGCGGATCTGGTTGCGGAAGAACTTCGAGGCGACGGGATCGTTCATCGCCGAGGACCGTCCCGCTGCACTCGACATGCTCGGCGTCGCGAGCCAGCTCATCTTCAACACGTTCACGAACAAGACGCTGCAGCGGGTCGAGCACGGCATCGATCTCGACCTTGCGTACGGGCTGGCCCGGGCGCACAACCGCGCCATCGTCGACTTCTGCTCCGTCGATCCCCGGTTGCTGGCCGTGGGGTACGTCCCGCTGGCTGACTTCGATCGGTCGGCGGCGATGGCGGCCGAGGCGCTCGAGATGGGCTGCAACGCGTTGTTGATCGCGTCGGCGAGCCCGCGTCATCACTCGCCGAGCCACATCGGCCTCGACCCGGTGTGGGCGCAGGCGCAGGAGGCAGGCATCCCGATCGTGTTCCATGTCGGCGGCGGCGGCCGGCTCGTGGACCCGATGATCTTCGAGAACGGCCTTCCGCCCGTGCCCGACTTCCACGGAGGTGACGGCAACTTCCGCTCCGTGGACTACATCGCCATCCAGTATCCGGTGATGCAGGTGCTCGGCACGTTGATCATCGATCGGGTGCTCGACCGTTTCCCCACGCTTCGCTTCGGCGTGATCGAGCAAGGCGGTACGTGGCTTCCCGGTCTCATGCGCACGCTCGACTCCGCGGCCGAAGCGTTCCGCAAGAACGAGGAGCGCCTCCAACAGCTCGAACTGCGTCCGAGCGAGTACATCACGCGACAGGTGCGGGTGACTCCGTACCCGCACGAGGACGCGGGCTGGATCATCGAGCAGTCCGGCGAGGAGATCTGCATGTTCTCGTCCGACTATCCGCACGTCGAAGGTGGCCGCAATCCGCTGGGACGGTTCGAGCGCAGCTTGGCTCGGCTGCCGGAACGCGCCAAGCAGCGCTTCTACTGCGACAACTTCGTCGACCTCATGGGCGCCGGTCTGCCCGCGGCGTTGTCACAGAAACGAAGCGCATAACTGCGTTTTCAGTGACAACGGACGCTTACGCCAGGTCTTCGAGCAGCTTGGTGACCTCGGCATCGGTGGTCTGGGCGAAGTCGCGGTACCACTGACCGACGGCAAGGAAGTGCGCCGGTCGGGCCAGGGTCACGATCTCTTCGTAACGGTCCTCCAACCGCCGCAATGTGTCCGGCGGCCCGACCGGAAGCGCGAGCAGCCGCCGGCCCGCGCCGGCGTGGCCGAGCCACGCCCCGACGGCGTCTGCCGTCGCTCCCGTCGCGACCCCGTCGTCGACGACGATCACAGAGCGCCCGGCGAGCTCGGCGGCGGTGAGCACACCGGAAAGACTCGCGGCGCGCTCGGCGAGCTCGGCGCGCTCGGCGTCGACCGCGCGCTCGAGCCAGTCGGGATCGGCCCGCAACCGGCGCACGAGGTACTCGTCGAGGTGCGCGGTCCCGTCCGGTCCGACGGCGCCGATGGCGAGCTCGGGCCGGCCCGGCGCGCCGACCTTGCCCGCCAGCACCGCCCGGAGCGGCAAGTGAGTCACTCGCGCGATCTCGGCGGCGACGACGATTCCGCCTCGCGGGATGCCGGCGACGATGGCGCCCGGCTCCGTGAGCCCACGGGTCTGGAGCGCGTCGGCAAGCCGTCGCCCGGCGTCGCGTCGATCGGCGAAGACGTTGTCGGACATGGCCGCTACGATGCGCGCCCAGCCCGCTTCACAGGGGGACCCGCATGGCCGTAACGGCGTACGTTCTCATCCAGACCGAGGTCGGGAAGGCCGTGAGTGTCGCCGAGCAAGCCCGCAAGATCACGGGCGTCCTGTCGGCCGACGACGTCACTGGACCGTACGACGTCATCGTCAAGACCGAGGCCGACAGCCTCGACGACCTCGGCAAGATGGTCGTCTCGCAGATCCAGGCGGTCGAGGGCATCACACGCACCTTCACGTGCCCGGTCGTGAACCTATAGCTTCCGAAAACCTGCTTACTCGTCGCGCTGGCGGCCGGCGCGCTTGGCTCGTCGTTCGTGACGCGCGAACGCCAGCTCGATCAGCTGGTCGAGCAACTTCGGGTAGCTGATCCCCGACACCTCCCACAAGCGCGGGTACATCGACACGCCGCCGACGAAGCCGGGGATCGTGTTCACCTCGTTCACGAGAAAGCCTCGCCCTTCGCCGTCGCGGTTCTCCTCGAGGAAGAAGTCGACGCGCGCCATCGCCTCGCACCGGCACGCTTCGAACGCCCGAAGCGCGAGCTGACGCACCTCGTTCGTCTGCTCGGGCGAGAGTGGCGCCGGGGCGAGCAGCTGCGCGTCTTCCTGCTCGTACTTGTCGGCGTAGGAGTAGAACTCGTCCCCGGGCACGATCTCACCTGGGAGCGAGGCCTGCGGCGGGTCGTCACCGAGGATGGCGACCTCGATCTCGCGGCCGCCAACGGCCTCTTCGACGAGCGCCCACTCGTCGAAGCGCAGCGCGAGGTCGAGAGCGGCGTCGAAGCTGGAGCGATCCTTTGCCTTGGAGACCCCGACGGAGGAACCGAGGTTTACCGGCTTCACGAAGCACGGGTACCCGAGCTCGGCCTCCACTTGGGCTGCGAACGCCATCCGGTCGTGCCCGTCGCGGAAAGACGCGTAGCGGGCGATCGGGAGCCCGCACGCCTGGAACGCCCGCTTCATCATCACCTTGTCCATCCCGACCGCCGAGCCCACGACGCCTGAGCCGACGTACGGCAAGCCCGCCAGCTCGAGCAGGCCCTGCACGGTGCCGTCCTCGCCGTAGGGTCCGTGCAGCAGCGGCAGCACGACGTCGGCATCGAGTGGTGACCGGACTTCGACCTCGCCTTGCTCGCCCCGCGCCACGAGGTCACCGAGGTCCGAGACGGGCTCTCCCGCCACCGGCAGCGCGGCCGGCAGCGCCTTGGGCCCCTCCTCGATCATCCGCCGCGCCTGCTCGGCCAACAGCCATCGCCCGTCGGTGGTGATCGCCACGGGCAGCACCTCGTAGCGAGCGGGATCGAGCGCCTTCGCCACCGCGACGGCTGTGACGCGCGAGACGTCGTGCTCCGCAGAGCGGCCGCCGAACAGGAGCAGCACGCGCACTCGACCAGGCGAGGGATTCATCACGTCACGTTGAATACAGCTCGTATCCCCAGTCCCATGAGGAACAGCCCGACGAGACCGTACAGCAGCTCAGTGCGTCCGCGCATCGCATCGCGGTACTGGAACGCGAGCCCGACCGTGAGGAACACGAGGAATCCGTAGAACATGTGGATGCCACCCGGTTTGAATTTGTACGCGGCGACGAGCACCGTGCCGGCGATGACGTCGAGCATGAACAAGGACTCGGCGACGATCGTCAGGATCCACAGCCACCGTCCGCGCCAGCGCTGTATGCGCCACGCAACGAGCGCGACGACGCCCGCGATTCCATTGAAGACGACCGCGACGAATCCCAGCACTTTGTGCGTGTCGAACAGGAACGTTTCGATCGCAGGACCTCGAAGCCTCGATGGTGAAGCTCAGAGCGCGGAGTCGTCGGCGGCGTCGGCCGAGAATGGAGTCTCGTCACCGCGTAGAAGGCTCTTCAGCACCTTGCCCGCGGGGTTGCGGGGCAACGGCTCGTCGCGCAGCTCGACGTGGGCGGGAACTTTGAAATCGGCGAGGCGGCTCGCGCAGTGGGCGCGGAGACTCTCCACCGTCGTGCTCGAGCCCGCTTTCACCTGTACGACCGCTTTGACTTCCTCGCCCAGCACCTTGTGCGGGACCCCGACGACAGCGGCGTCGATGACGTCCGGGTGCTCGAAAAGCACTTCTTCCACTTCGACGCAGTACACGTTTTCGCCACCGCGGATGATCATGTCCTTCTGGCGGTCGACGAGGTAGAGGAAGCCGTCCTCGTCGAAGCGGCCGATGTCGCCGCTGCGGAACCAGCCGTCGGGCGTGATCGCCTCCGCAGTCGCGTCGGGACGGTTCCAGTACCCGCGCCGCATGATGGTCGGGCCGCGCAGCCAGATCTCGCCCGTTCCGCCGACCGGCACCGGCTCGCCGTCAGGGTCGACGACTCGGATCTCGACGGTGGGGGCGGGCCGACCGACGGAGTCGGGATGGGTCCGATAGTCGTCGCCGGTGTTGGAAGTCGCGACCGAGGCGCTCTCCGTCAGCCCGTACGCGGTGGCGAGTGTCTTGCGCACCTTCGGGAACCGCTCGTGGATTCGTTGCACGAGCTCGGCCGCGGCCGGCGCTCCTCCGTAGCTGACCCGAACCACCGATGACAGGTCGTAATGGTCGAAGTTCGGGGACTCGACGATGCGCCACATGATCGTCGGCACGCCGCCGAAGCCGGTGATCCTCTCGCGCTCGATCGTCGCCATCGCGGCGTCGGGGTCGAACCGCCCTGGTGGCATCAGCACGAGCTTGGCGCCCGATGCGTAGCAGAGCATCATCGTCGACAGGCATCCGGTGACGTGGAAGAGCGGGACGACGAGGAGCGTCGCCGACTGGACGTCGCTCGAGAGCTCGGGTGCGGCTTCTCCGCCACGACTCGCGTTGGCCACGCCGAGGCAAAAGATGTTCTGGAGGTTCGCGAGAGCTTGGCGGTGTGTGAGCGTGGCGCCCTTCGGCCGCCCGGTCGTGCCTGACGTGTACAAGATCGCGAACAGATCGTCCTCGTCGACGTCGATGTCGGGGAGCGCGCCCGGGTCGTCCGCCAGGAGGTCGGTGCCCGGTCGAGCAACGCCGTCCCGCTCCTCGAGATCCATGACGAAGACGTGCTCGAGCTCGGGGAGAGACGCGGCGGCGGCGGCTTTGCCGACCGCCGTCGCAGGAGCCGGAGCCTGGGACGGCGACCGAAGAGGATCGACGAGGTCCCGGACCACCGGCCAGCGCTTTGGGTCGCAGAACAGCAGCTTGGCGCCGGAGTCCCGCAGGCCGAACTCGAGCTCGTCGGCCTTCCACCACGCGTTCAGCGGCACGACAACCGCGCCGATCGCCGCCGCCGCCCAGAACAGCACCACCCACTCGACGTTGTTCGCGGAGAGGATGGCGACGCGGTCGCCGTGCTCGACACCCAACTCTTGGAACGCCGCTGCGACCCGCCGCACGAGCGCGTTGTGCTCGTCGTACGTGACGCGCCGGTCGCCTTGCACGAGGAAGTCGACACCGGCGCGGGCGTCCGCCATGGCGATGATGTCGCGCAGCGACGTAAGCCGGTTCTTGTACACCTGCAGCGGGACACCGAGGACGTCCTCGGTGACGATCTCGAACGCGCCGCCCGGCCCCGTGAGCTCGCCCAGCACGGGATCGGTTGCCGCGGAGACCCTGTCGACCGTCATTCCTCGTGCTGGATCACGTCGAAGGACCACAGCTCGCTCGCGGTGCCGACCGGCCCGCTGGCGTTGTGCGACTTGTGGCCGTGCTGGAACGCGGGGCTGTTCACCCACGCCTGGAAGTCGTCCTCCGATCGCCACCGCGTGTACACGAGGTAGGTATCGCGGCCATCCGCCGGCCGCATGAGCTCGAAGGCCTCGAAACCCGTCGCCTTCGACACCTCGCCGGCCCGGGCTGCGAACCGTCGCTCGAACTCCTCGGCCCGATCGGCGGGCACACTGATGGCATTGATGCGCACGACACTCATGAGGTCCACTTTCTCACTTTCTCTTGGCTCGACTCGGTGGCTCTTCCGAGCCCGGAAATATTGGGGCTTTCCGGACGGTCCAGTTCGTGGTTTACTCGGCATCACGGGGGGGAAACCTCCCCGGGCACGACCCCTTCGGGGGATGCGCGTGTAAGGCGTGTAAGGCGTAGAACGCGGCATCCTGGGCAGCGGTCCTGTCAGCCTGGGATCCCAAGGTGGTGAGCCGGCGGGCCGTCCCTGCCCCGGTCCGTCGGCTCGCCTTTTTTGTTGGCTTCTTCCCTGTGGCGGCTCCGCTGGAGTGCGCCCGTCTCAGCCCTGCTCGCGCAGGAAGCGTTCGATCTCCGACGCCAGCTCCTCGCCCGTCGGGAGCTCGGTGGATCCCGATTCTTCGGCGGCCTCGATGTTGCGGACCATCTCGGCGACGTCGGGACGTTCCGAGAGACCTTCCTCCACCCGCTGGAGGTACTCGTCGGCCTGTGAGTCGAGGACCGAGAGGTCGGTACGCACGCCGCCGAGATCCCCGACCTTCGCCAGCAGGGCTCGGATGGCAGGAGGCGAGGGCGTGGCGCCCACATAGTGAGGCACCTGCGCCCACAGGCCCACCCCCGGGATGCCGGCCTGCCCCAGCGCAACCTGCAGCACCGTCTGCGCGCCGGTGGGACCCGTGTAGTCGGCGCGCCAGGCACCGATCTCCTCTGCGAGCGACGGAGTGGTCGCGGTGGCGAGCACGTTCACGGGGCGTCGATGGGACGCCAGCGTGGGCATCCCCCCCAGCCCGAACATCTTGCTCACGCCCAGGCGCCTCGCCATCTGCAACATCTCGTCGCTGAATGCGCGCCAGCGCAGCGATGGTTCCGGTCCGCGGCACAGCACGACGTCGCGGCCGGCGCGACCCGCCATCAGCTCGATGGCCGGCCACGTGATCTCGCGCGTCGCGCCGTCGACGAGATGGACGCTCGGGCGCGTCTGTTGGAGGTCGACGAGGTCGGTGAGATCCACCCGACCGAAGACGCCCCCCGATTCGAGTTGCTCGCTCAACACGGCAGCGGCGCCGGCGCCGGCGAGACCGGCGTCCACCCAGCCCGACAGCGCGACGACGAGCACCGGATCACGCAGTTCAGGCCATCGATCTACGTCTAGCACGCGCATCACCTTATTGGTCGTGCTCGAGGGGCCGCGCCACGAGCAGATGGGTAGATTCCACCCGTGCGGCTGCGCATCTTCACCGAGCCACAACAAGGCGCCACCTACGAGCAACAGCTGAAGGTCGCACGCACCGCGGAAGAGCTCGGGTTCGACGCCTACTTCCGATCTGACCACTACCTCCGCATGGGTCCCGGTGATCCGGGTCCCGGGCCCACCGATGGGTGGATCACGCTCGCAGGGCTCGCACGTGAGACGTCGCGCCTGCGGTTGGGCACGCTGGTCACCCCGATCACGTTTCGCCTTCCCGGACCGCTCGCGATCTCGGTGGCGCAGGTCGACACCATGAGCGGCGGGCGCGTCGAGTTGGGCCTCGGCGCGGGATGGTTCGACGACGAGCACCATGCGTATGGGATCCCGTTTCCCGCCACGCGGGAGCGGTTCGAGCGCCTCGAGGAACAACTCGCCATCATCACGGGCTTGTGGACGACGCCTCTCGGGCAGCGGTTCTCGTATTCGGGGAAGCACTACCAGCAAGCTGATTCGCCCGCGCTGCCCAAGCCGGCGCAGCAACCGCACCCACCGATCATCATCGGCGGCTACGGCACCAAGCGGACGCCCGCGCTCGCGGCCCGCTACGCGCAGGAGTTCAACCTGGCGTTCGCGCCTCTCGACGTGTACCGCGATCAAGTGGCCCGGGTGGCACGGGCCTGCGCCGAAACCGGCCGCGACCCATCCACACTGCGAACGACTGCGGCGCTGGTCGTGTGCTGCGGCAGCGACGAAGCCGAGTTCGAGCGGCGCGCCGCCGCCATCGGCCGCGCCCCCGACGAGCTGCGGGCAAACGGCGCCGCCGGCCTTCCCCACGAGGTCGTCGAACGGTTGCACGCGTTGGCAGAGGCCGGCGCCGAGACGGCCTACCTCCAGGTGCTCGACCTCGACGACCTCGACCACCTCCGGCTCGTAGCAGCGGAGGTCATGCCCAAGGTCGTGTCAGTATGAAGTTCGGCGTGCACGCCGGTCTTCAGAACACGACGACCGACGAGCTGCGCGGGCTGTGGCGCCGCATCGAGGGTCACGGCTTCGACTGGATCTCGGTGTGGGACCACTTCTACGCCGCCGACGCCACCGGGGGCGCGGTCTGTCTCGAAGCAGTCTCCACGCACGCCGCACTCGCGCTTGAAACCACGCGCGTGCAGTGCGGCAGCCTCGTCTACTCCGTCGGATACCGGCACCCTGCCGTGCTCGCGAACGCGATGGCGACGCTCGATCACCTCGCCGGCGGCCGCATCGTCCTCGGCCTGGGCGGCGGGTGGCACCAAGGTGAGTACGACGCCTACGGGATCCCGTTCCCGCCTGTCCCCGTGCGACTCCGCATGCTCGACGAGGCGATCCAGTGCATACGCCAGTTGCTGACCCAGGACGTCGCCAACTTCGACGGCGAGTTCTTCCGCCTGCGGGACGCGCGGTGCGAGCCCAAGCCCGTCCAGAGCCGTCTGCCCCTGTGGGTCGGCGGGGCGGGCGAGAAGCTCACGTTGCGCACGGCTGCACGCCACGCCGACGGCTGGAACGTCCCGTTCATCGCCCCCGATACGTACCGGCACAAGGTCAAGGTGCTGCACGACCACTGTGCCGAGGCCGGTCGGGACCCGCAGACGATCACGAAGTCGGTGAACCTCGGGCTGGCGTGGCGCCCGGGTGACCTCGAGGCCCAGTTCGGCAACATTGCCGAGTTCGTGAAGCCAGGTGTGCTCATGGGCAGCGTGCAGGAGGTCGTCGATCGAATCGGCGAGTACACGGACGCCGGCGCCGAGTGGGTCATCCTCGCCATGCGGGCGCCGTTCGACGTCGACGGCCTCGACAAGTTCGCGTCGGAGGTGCTGCCCGCCTTCCGCTGACGCAAGGGGCCCGGGCCCGGGAAGGGGGTCATGATGACCGACCGCGGTAACCAGACCGTGCTGACGACGGGTGCCAACTCCGGGATCGGGCTCGCGACGGTGCTCGAGGTCGCGCGGCGCGGCTACCGCTCCGTCGGGACCGTCCGCACGCAAGAGAAGGCCGAGGCGGTCAAAGCGGCGGCGCGAGACGGCGGGGTGAAGGTCGAGACCGAGATTCTCGACGTGACCCACGCCGACGCCGTCGCACAGCTCATCGACCGGCACCGGCCGTACGGGCTGGTCAACAACGCCGGGTACTCCATCACCGGCGCGATCGAAGACGTCACCGACGACGAGGCACGCGCCGCCCTCGAAACGATGGTCCTCGCGCCGGTGCGCCTCGCGCGACTTGCGATCCCGCACATGCGCGAGCGCGGCGAAGGGCGGATTGTGAACGTGTCGTCGATCTACGGACGCGTGACGACACCGCTCACCGGCTGGTACCAGGGTGCCAAGCACGCTCTCGAGGCGCTGACGGACGCGCTGCGCATGGAGGTCGCCGGCTCCGGGATCCGCGTCGTGCTCGTCGAGCCGGGTGGCTTTCGCACCGGGATCTGGGAGGAGACGGAGCGGCAGATCGACAAGCGCGCGGGGTCGCGCTTCGACAGTGCCTACCGACGGACGCTCCAGAGCACACGACTCGCACAACCCATCATGGGCGACCCGGGACAGGTCGCTCGGGTCATCGCCGGCGCGCTCAGCGGGTTCACGCGTCCCCGGTACCTGGTCGGGTACGACGCCGCCGCGATCGCGTTGTGGTCGCGGCTCACACCGACCGAGATCAAGGACCGCCTGCAGAGGCTGGTCCTCGGCTTGTGAGCACGCGGTTCGCGGCCCTGACCGAAGCGCTCGGCACGGTCGCCCCGGGGGAGCTGCGCTGGCTGCGCGCCCCAGGCCGCGTGAACCTCATCGGCGACCACACCGACTACAACGACGGATTCGTGCTGCCGCTGGCGATCGACCGCGACTGCCTGATCGGTTGTGCGCCCCGCGACGACGAACGCGTGGAGGTGCGGTCACTCGACGTCGCCGACAGAGCGTGGAATCGGTTCGTCGGCGGGGCAGTCGACGCCCTCGCCGACCGTGGGCGCGCGCCCACCGGCATGGACGCCGCCGTCTCGTCCACGGTTCCGGTGGGCTCAGGGCTGTCGTCGAGCTCGGCGCTGTCGGTCGCGTTGACGCTCGCGCTCGCCGCCGTCGCCGGGCTCGAGCTCGATCCGCGGGAAGCTGCCCGCGCCGCCCTCGACGCCGAGGTACGCGCCACGGGCGTGCCCGGCGGCCTGATGGACCAGCTCACGGCGCTGCTCGGCCGGCGCGACCACGCGCTGCTCATCGACTGCCGCACCCTCACGCTCGAACCGATACCTCTGCCCGACGCCTACGCGGTGCTCGTGGTGCATTCGGGCTTGCCGCGCAGGCTCGCCGGGAGCGCGTACGCGGACCGGCGCCGCGCGTGCGAGGAGATCGCGAGAGGCCTCGGTATACGTGCGCTACGTGACGCCACGCTCGATCAGGTCCGCGACGAGCCGATCGCGCGACACGTCGTCACGGAGAACGCCAGGGTGCTCGAGTTCGCCGAAGCGCTGCGCGCCGGCGATACGTCGAGGTTGGGCCCGTTGCTGCTCGCAAGCCACGCGAGCCTGCGTGACGACTACGAGGTCTCGACGCCGGAGCTGGATCTGGCCGTCGAGCTGCTCGTCGAGCACGGCGCGATCGGCGCCCGCCTCACCGGTGCCGGTTTCGGCGGATGCGTCGTCGCCCTGGTCGAGCGATCTCTCGCCGACGACGTCGCCGCGAAGACCGTCGCGCGCTACCGCTCCGACACCGGGCTGGAACCGGCGTCGTTCATCGTCCGCGCCGTCGACGGCGCGGGCCCGGTCGAACCTCCGCCCGTCGCATGACCCTGTCGCTCGCGCCGGCGGAGCGGCTGCGCCCGGCGCCTGCTCCGGTCACGAAACTCTCGGACTTCGAGCCCGTTGCCGCGGCACGGCCGCTCTCGTGGTCCGCGATCCCGTCGGGCCCCGAGCCGGAGGGCAGCGGGCGCATCGAAGTCTCGCTCTCGGGACGTTGGGAACGCTGGGCCGACGTCGACGGCGACCCTTCGTTCCCGGCGCGCGGCGCGCGCGCCCAGGCGGGTCCGCCCACCGGCGTCACCTGGCGCAAGCTCACGGTCCCGGAGAACTTCGGTTTCGACGAGGAGCTGTCCCGGCAGTACGCGCCGGTCTGGTACAAGCGCACGTTCGCCGACCCGCGTCATGGCGGGCTCCCCGAGTCGCCGTCGCGTGTCCGACTCCGATTCGAGGCCGTCGACTACCTCGCCGACGTTTGGCTCAACGGCGAGCACCTCGGCCATCACGAGGGCTACTTCGCGCCGTTCGGATTCGACGTGACCGATCGCCTCTCGAAGGACAACACCGTGGTCGTCGCGGTGCAGGACCCACTCGAGCCCCTCGACCCGTCGGCGCTGTTCTTCGAACATCGCAAACGCGTGATCAAGGGGACGCTGAAGTACCACGACAGCCGGCCCGGTGGGCTACCCGGCCGCATGGTCGGGCCGCTGGTCGACGGCGACGACCCCTGGGTGTGGACGCCGGAGTGGGGCCAGTCGAAGACGACGGGCGGGATCGTCGGCGCGGTCACGCTCGAACGAACCGGCGACGTGTCGTTGGACGCCCTGTTCGTGACGCCGGTGGACCTCCGCACCGTGCAGATCGCCGCCGTCGTCACGAACCACACGCCGGACGAGCTCGTGAGGCGGTTGGAGCTCGCCCTAGGCGACGAGCGAGCGCAGCTCGAGATGCGCGTGCCGCCGGGCTCCGGTCGCGTCGACGCCGTGACGGAGCTCGATCCCGATCGGTTTCCGCCTTGGGAGCCGGTCGGCTCGCCGGACGGGGCGCCCGTCGTCCACGAGCTACGCGCCGCCCTCGCGACCGCCGACGGCAAGGCAATCGACCGACGCGCCGCCCGATTCGGGTTGCGCACCGCCGAGGTCGTCACCGACGACGGTGGCCACGCCCGCCACCTCGCCGTGAACGGCCGTGCCGTCTTCGTCAAAGCGGTCAACTACATCCCGTGGCAGCACTTCGCCGAGGTGGGCCGCAGCTTCTACGACCGCGACATGCGGATGCTGATCGACGCGCACGGCAACTCCGTGGGCGTGCACGCGCACATCCAGTCACCCCATTGCTACGAGGCGGCCGACGACGCCGGCGTGCTCGTGTTCCAGGACTTCGCGCTGCAGTGGTCGTACGACTCGGGGACCGAGACCAATCCCGGGTTCGTGGACAAAGCGCGTCGGCAGATCGCCGAGATGGCCTACCTGCTCCACAACCATCCGAGCGTCGTGTACTACGCCTGCCACAACGAGCCCGCCCGTATGTTCGACCCCCGCCGGGCCGAGGACAGCCCCGAGACGGACCAGGGCGAGACGCACCTCGACGCGGCTCTCGACTCGACGTTGCGCGCCGTCGACATCGGCCGGCACGTGCACGAGGCCTCGGGCATCGGGGACGACGTCCACAACTACGCCGGGTCGCTGACCGGCGGCAGCATCTACCGGGTCCGCGAGCGGCCGGCGTGGTTCGTGTCCGAATACGGCTTCTGGGCCGTCGGGCCGCAGGCGGACAAGTTCGGCGACCGAGGATGGCCGCCCGACGCCGAGCAGATGACCGAGTGGGTGAGCCGATTGTCGTTCATCGGCTCGACGTGTGCGTTCGCGGGACTGCCGTCGAGGTACTCGTCATTGCACGAGTGGGCCGCAGCCACTCAGGCGTACGGCGCCGCGCTCGCCAAGTATGAAACGGAATGGTTCCGCGCCCACCGCGGCGACCCGTTCATGGGCTACCGGTGGCACTTCTGGGCCGACTGGTGGGGCTACGCGGGCGGGGGCCTGGTCGACGTCGAGCGGGTGCCGAAGACCACCTACGACGCGTTCCGTGACGCCAGCCGGCCGCTCCTGCTCGTCGGCGTCCACGACGCGTCGGTCGTACCTGCCGGCGACATCGCCGTGCCGATCGTGGCGGTGAACGACCGCGGCGAGCCCTGGCACGGCTCGCTGGCATGGGAGGTCGTCGAGGCCACGTCGGGTGTGTTCGCGCCCGACTTCGACGGCGCCCGCATCGGGTTGCCGATGCCGCCCGACGCCGAAGCACGCGTCGCCGTGCCGCGGTCTCGCGGCGCCACAGTGGCGCGCGGTGAGCTCACCGTCGACGCGCGCGCCTGCGCCGCGACTCCGGTCGGCGAGGCGGACGTCGAGCTCGCACCGGGCGAGGCGCGGACCCTGCTCCTGCGCTGGACCGACCCCGAGCTGGGCGAACAGGAGAACTTCGTGCACCTGCACTGCCCGGCTGACGGCGAGGAGCACGCGCCGGGGCTCACGGAGGTGCGAGCGCGTCGCGAAGGCGTGTGATCGCGGCCGGCGTTCGAATGCCCCACCAGAAGAGGTCGCGGCCGTCGATCACCCGCGCGTCAACATCTGGCAGCGCGGCCGTCATCTCCTCGACGTGCCGCGCCTGGAACGGATAGGGCTCGTCGGGTAGCAGCGCGATGTCGGGACCGTGCGCGCGGATCTCCTCGATTGTGACTTCGGGGTAGCGCTCCTCGGCGGAGGCGAAGACGTTTTCGATTCCGAGCAGCTCCAGGAGCGACGATCCGTATGTGTCGCCGTTCATGGTCATCCAGGGCCGCCGCCAGACGAGCACCGCGGTTCGCACGCGATGGGGTGCCGCACGCTGCTCGTCGAGCCAGCGGTCCCAAGCTCCGATGTCGAACGGCGCCGGCACCCGAACGCCGATCGCGTCGCCCAGGGCGGCAATCGCGGGGCCCACGCCGGCAACAGAACGGGGTGACATCGAGTGCACGCGGAGGCCGGCGGCGACCAGCGCATCGGCGTCCTCTACGCGGTTCTCCTCGTCGTTCACGACGACGAGGTCGGGTGCCAGCGCCACGATCGCTTCTACGTCCGGGTTCTTGGTGCCGCCGACGGCAGGCAGGTCCGGTTGCTCGCAGAACCGGGTGCAGGCAACGGGGTCGGCGCCGAGCGCGCGCAGCGTCTCGGTGACGGAGGGAACCAGCGAGACGACCCGCGTTGCCGTGGCTACATCCGCTCGAGGAGCGAGGCCTTCTTCGACTCGAACTCTTCGGCGGAGATATGGCCCTTGTCGCGCAGGGAGGCCAGTTGCTCGATCTGCTCGGGAATCGACGCCTGGCGTGTCACTTGCGGGGCGGTCCGCACCGCCTGCTGCTGAGCGTTGAGCTCCATCTGGCGGTAGATCTCCTGCTGCACGGCGTCGGGGTGGCGCACGTCCTCGAAATGCGACTGGCCTTCGCGCCCGGCCGACTCGATGTCGAGGTCACCGGCGCCGATGATGCGCTCCCAGAACCCCTGGTCGAAGTTGATGTTGTTGATGCGCTCGAGCGGGATCTCGACGCCGTGCTTCGCGACCACACCGTGGCGAAAGATCACACGGTCGTCGGTGACCACGAAGTGCGTGAACTGCCACTGGAGGTACTTGAGCCCCAGCCACAGCGCCCAGATCACCGCTACTGTCGCCCAGCCGAGCGCTGTCACGCTGTTGACGTACTCGATATTGCGTACAGCAACCACGCCGATCAGCGCCACGAGCAGCAGGGTGCCGGTGAGGATGTGCTTGGCGAAGTACCACCAGTGCGGGTGGAGGTCGAGCGCGACCGTCTCGCCCTCGTTGATGAGGTGGCGGGGATAGGGCACGACTTGAGATTACGTCCCTCTATGCGACGGGCCCGAGCACGCGATCGAGGTACGGGTTGCGGAACACGCCGTCAGGATCGAGCTTCGCACGTACGGTCTGGAAACGCGCCCACTCCGGGTAACGCGGCGCGAGCGTCTCGGCGCTGTGGTAGTGCATCTTGCCCCAGTGCGGCCGCCCGCCGACTTCGTCCATGATCCCCTCGACACCTCTGAAGTAGCGATCGAACGGCCTGCCGGCGGAGAGGTGGACCGCCAGGTATCCGGTTTCGCGCCCGTGCGCCGTGCTGAGCGGGATGTCGTCCGCCGCGGCCACACGCAACTCGATCGGGAAGTCGACGGACAGCCCTTCCCCCTCGATGAGATCGCGGACGCGCAACAGCGTCTTGCCGAGCTCTGCTCTCGGGATGGCGTACTCCATCTCCACGAAGCGCACGAGGCGGGTGCTGCACAGCACGCGATGGCTCGCATCCACCACGTCGGTCTTGCCCAGACCGCTCGCGACGCCCTGCATGATCCGGGGCACCGCCGCCGACCGCAACCGGCCCAACGCGCACAACGCGCCGAACATGTAGTTGGCGAGCAGGATGTCGTCGCGCCATGCCTTCCAGGGCCGCTTCGCCCGGATGGGCTCGTCCGTGCGATTGGCGACCTTCACCGTCGCCACATCCGTGTGCGGGAACCAGTAGCAGTCGATGTGCTCGTTGTTGTCGATGATCTCGTCGAGGTCGTCGAGGAGCGCGTCGAGCGCTCGCGGCTTCTCGATCGAGCGCAACCGAAAAGCAGGATCGCACCGGAGTGTCACCTTGGTGACGACGCCCAGCGCGCCCAAGCCGACGCGAGCGCACGCGAAGACCTCCGGCTCCTCTGCCGGTGAGCAGCGGAGCACCTCGCCGGCGGCGGTCACGAGCTCGAGCCCGGTCGCGAACGTCGCCAGTCCGCCGAATCGCTTCCCGCCGCCATGGGTGGCCGTCGCAATCGCGCCCGAGATCGATTGCCGGTCGATGTCACCGAGGTTGGGAAGGGCGAGGCCGCGCGTGGCCAGCTCCTCGTTCAGCTTCCACAGCGGGATGCCGCCTTCGACCGTGACGGTGCGCGCCTCGGGGTCGAGTGCCACGACGCGGTCCAGCCGGTCCAGCCGGAGGAGGCGGCCGTCCGTGCACGCGATGTCGGTGAACGAGTGCCCGGCGCCGACGACCTTGACGGTCTGACCGGCGCTCCGCGCTCGGCGCACAGCCTCGGCGACCTCGAGCTCGCTCTCGGGTTGCTCGACCGCCGCCGGCGTACACGACTGGTTGCGGCCCCAGTTTCGCCAGCGGTTCCGGTCGCGCATCGGGTTGAGCTTACGACCAGCCCAGTTCGTGGAGCCGGTGGTCGTCGATGCCGAAGTGGTGCGCGATCTCGTGGATCACGGTGACCCGGATCTGGTGGGCGAGGTGCGCCTCGTCGCTCGCCCGCTCGCTGAGCGGTCCCCGGAAGATCGTCACGCGGTCCGGCATCACACCTGCGTAGTTGATCGGCGAGCGATTCGTGAGGTTCACCCCTTCGTACAGGCCCAGGAGCGTTCCGGGTCTGCCTCCGAGCTGCTCGGGCGTCGGCCAGTCCTCGACGACGACCACCACGTTGTCCATGTGCACGCCCAAATCGGGCGGAATGGAATCGAGCGCGTCTGCGACGAGCTCTTCGAAGCGGGCGCGCGACACGTGCACGAAACCGAACGTACCGCGGGACGAAAGGCCCTTGACGATTTGATGGCGCGGTCGTAACTTCGCCGTTACCGGTCACGAGGGCACGGCACTGGCGATGGCCGCAAGGTTGTCGTCGGATTACGGGCCCAAACGAGCCGGTCGGCGATCGAGCGTCGGTCCGATCCGCGTGAGAGAGCCGGGGCGCAACGGAGTCGGCACCCCGCCCGCCGGGGAGTCGGCACGGAGCACCCGAACGGGAAGCGAGCCCCGAGGAGATCGGAGCTGCGACGCAGCGAAGACTACTCGGGGCCTTCCCATGTTCTGACGCATTCGCGTCTAGCCGTCGTACGGGGTCGGTATGGTCAAGCTGGTGGGCGACGACCTTCTCCTCGACGGGCTGGACGACGCGCAGCGTGAGGCTGTCACCACGCCGGCCGCGCCGCTCGCGATCCTTGCCGGCGCCGGTGCCGGGAAGACGCGTGTCCTGACGCGCAGGATTGCCTGGCAGTCCCGGCACGCGCGCATCGATCCCGCGCACGTGCTCGCGGTGACGTTCACGCGCAAGGCTGCCGGCGAGCTCGGTGATCGCCTCGGGCGGCTCGGCGTCCGCCGTGTCACCGCCGGCACCTTCCACGCGATCGCGCTTGCGCAGCTGCGCCGGCGCTGCGAGGACCGCGACGTCACGATGCCGAGGCTCCTCGACCGAAAGGCCCGGCTCCTCGTGCCGATGCTGCCGGGGCGGGGCGCCGAGCGCGCCGTCCTCGCCGCCGAGGTCGCGGCCGAGATCGAATGGGCGAAGGCGCGGCTCATCACGGCCGAGCACTACGAAGCTGCGGCGCGGTCGGCGCGCTGCGACCCACCGAGGCCTTTCGCCGAGATCGCCGTCCTCTACGAGCGGTACGAACGTGAGCGGCGTCGCCGCGGCGTCCTCGATTTCGACGACGTGATCTGGTGGTGCGCCGACGCGCTGGAGACCGACAGCGAGTTCCAGGCCACGCAGCGCTGGCGGTTCCGGTACCTGTTTGTGGACGAGTTCCAGGACGCGAACCCGGCGCAGTTCCGGCTGCTAGGCGGATGGCTCGGCGACCGTCCCGACCTGTGCGTCGTCGGCGACGGCGACCAGGCCATCTACGGCTTTGCGGGAGCCGACCCGGCGTACCTCACCGAGTTCGGGGACCACTTCCAGAACGCGTCCGTCGTGCGCCTGGCGACGAACTACCGGTCCTCCCCCCAGATGGTGTCGGCGGCGGTCGCCGTCCTCGCCGATGGCGGCGCCCGCGCCGAGATCCGCAGCCGCCAGCCCGACGGCCCGCTCGCCGAGGTGCGCTCGTACGCGAGCGACGAAGCTGAAGCCGAGGGTGTCGCGAAGGCATTGCGCACCGCGCACACCCCGGGGCGCCCGTGGTCGTCGATCGCCGTGCTGTACCGGACGAACGCGCAGTCGGCGCTGTTCGAGGAGGCGCTTCATCGCGAAGGCGTTCCGTTCCGAGTGCGCGGCGGCGGCCGCTTCCTCGACCGACCCCTCGTTCAGGTCGCGTTGGACACGTTGCGTCGCCGCACGCGCGAGCTCCCGGGAGTGCCGTTCGCCGGCCATCTGGAGGCCTTGACCGAGGATGCCACCGGCGCGCCCGAAGAACGGCGCGAGCACGTCGAAGCGGTCGCCCGCCTGGGCGAGGAGTACCTCGCCGCTGACGGCGGCGGTGGATCGCTCGAAGGGTTCCTCGAGTTCCTCAACACCACCCTGCGGCCCGGTGACGACAGCGGCACCTCCTCAGGCAACGCGGTCGAGCTGCTCACGTTTCACCGCGCCAAGGGTCTCGAGTTCGACACCGTGTTCGTCGTCGGGGTCGAGAAAGGCCTCGTCCCCATCTCGCACGCCGAGACGCCGAGTGAGCTCGCCGAGGAGCGACGCTTGTTGTACGTGGCGCTGACCCGCGCCGAGCGCAACTTGCATCTGAGCTGGGCGAAGAAGCGCACGGTGGGGACGCGCACGTACGGCCGTGTTCCGAGCCCGTGGCTGGCTCCGATCGAGGCGACTATTGCCGCCGCCCGCGCGGCTGAAGCCGGCGACAGCCCCGAGCGGGGGCGTGCTCGATTGGCTGCGGCGCGAGATCAGGTGTCGCGCGTGCAGCGGCGCTCGCCCGCTCGGACCGGCACCGCAAGCAGGCCGCCGAGATCCGACCTGCTCGACGCGCTGCTCGAGTGGCGGCGCAACCTGGCGCGGATGTCCGGCGTGCCTGCGTACGTGATCTTCCGCAACACGACCCTCGAGGCAGTCGCCGCCAATCGCCCCCGCTCGCGCAACGATCTGCTGGCCATACCGGGGATCGGCCCGGTGAAGGTCGAGCGGCACGGCCAGGCCCTTCTCGACCTGGTCGGACGGCACGCCAAAAGGGACGGCGGCGAAGCGAGCGAGGTGCGCGGAGCGCCGGCGCCCTAGACCGTTGACGGGGCCGGCGCCGCCAGCCACCATGCGGGCACACGTTCCTCTCGGCAGGTGGGGTGACGCCATGTCGTGGTCGAGCTTCCCGGTCTTCCCTTCCGACGACGGATGGCCCTACCCCGACCTCCCTCGCGGGGTCGACGACCCCGCTACCGACGACGAGGTCGACCTCGACGCCCTCGAGCTGCGAGCCGACCCGCACGCGTTCGAGTGCCTGAGCCCGGCCGAGTACGAGCTGGTGGCGCGCCGCTTCGGCCTCCACGGCCCGCCGATGTCAATGAAGCAGCTGTCCCACGACCTCGGCTGGTCTCATACCCAGACCCGTGACGTGTTGGGCCGCGCCATCGACAAGCTGCGCGTCCGGCTCACCGGCGACACGCTCTGATTCTCAGCACTCGCCCCACAATCCCCGGCCCGCCCGCTTGGCGCCGAGCTCCTCCTGCAGCATGGCCCGGGCGTGCGCGCGGTTGGGCTCGATGACGAGCAGCCGGGCGTAGCCGCGGCGTAGCAGCTCGTCGTTGAACCGTTCACCGTCGACGATCACGTAGGCGAGGCGACGGCCGTACCGATCGCGCGCCTCGATGTCGGCTTCCAGCTGCACCCGCCGGTCCCCTAGCCGGGCCTGTGTGTAGGCCGCGGCTTCGGGGCCGAAACACTCGACGGGTTTGCGCGGATGGTGCGTCTCGGGCGTGTCGACGCCGAGGAGACGCACGGTGTCGGTCAGAGCTTCGCCGCTCCCGTCGCGCTCGACGCGGATCGTGTCGCCGTCGAGCACCTCGATGACGGTCCACTCCGCGGTCGCAGCCCGGCGCGCCTCACCGAGCCGCCACCCCCCGATCGAGGCGGCGGCGATGACGATCGCCACGACCGCGACCCAGGAGCGGGTCATGGCGCGCAGACTATCGGCGACGTGTGACGACTACCCGGAGCCAATGGCGCTCGCGGGATTTGAGTAGTCGCTACTCATGCCGTTCGGCGGGCCGTGCGATGGACTACTCGCGGCGCCGGACCCATGGTGCGGGGGATGAGCGATTCGCGGGAAGCCCGCAGCTAGGTTGCCCGCTGATGGCTCGTCGGGTCCGGCGTCTCGCCGTCGTCGCCTTGCTACTCCTCGTCGCGGGAGCAGTCGCGCTCGTGCTCACGACCCGTCCGCGGCTCGAAGACCGGCGCGACGACGTCGACCGCGCCTGGACCCCGCTGCGGGCGCCGCTCGCCGGGCGCTACGAGCAGCTCGCCGGCGTGAACGCGCAGATGGCGGCAGCCGGAGCAGGTGACCGGTCGGTGACCAAGGCGCTGGGGACGACCCTGGCGCGTTGGGACCAGCTGCGACGCGCCGGCGACGGTGACGCCGACGCCGCCGCCGCGGCGGAGACCGCGAACCGGCTCGAGGGCCTCGCCACGCGTGTCGGCGTCGTCGTGCTGACCTCCGACCGGCTCAAGGGCGTCGACCCGCTCAACCAGGCCCTCGCCGCGTTCCAGGGCACGACGCCGCCGCCGCCGGCGGTGAAGACGTACAACGACGCAGCCCAGGAGTACGAGGACACGCGCAACAGCACGTTGCGCCGCCCGGTGGCGTGGCTGTTCGGATACGAGTCGCGCCCGCAGCTGCTACTCGGAACTTGACTGGTCGCCGTCGCAGGCTCCGGCACTGATTCTCCGGTCGCGGTCGCAAGCTCCCGCTTTGCAACGGCAGTCGGCAAAGCCGCTGCCGTTGCCGGCGACGGTCGGCAAAGCCGCCGTCGCCGCGAGCTGAGCCGGGCGCTACCTGGCCGCGCCGATGACGTTCTGGTTGGCGCGCTCGATGCGGGCCACTTCGTCGACGGGGGCGACCCGCCAGAAGCTGCGCAGCATCGCGTCCCAGTCGTCCAGCATCTCGCCGGCGCGCCGCGAACCAGTGAGCTCCCGGTGACGTTCGAGCAAGAAGTGCAGCTCGGCGGACTGCGGGTCGTCGAGCTTCGACGCCTCGACGAGCTGCGGGTTGAGCCGCGCCGACAACAGCCCGTCGGGATCGAACACGAACGCCTGTCCGCCGGTCATGCCGGCGCCAAGGTTGTAGCCGAACGGGCCGAGGATCACGCACGTGCCCCCGGTCATGTATTCACACGCGTGGTCGCCGGTCCCTTCGACGACGGCGGTGGCGCCGCTGTTGCGCACCATGAAGCGCTCGCCGGCGCGGCCGGCGATGAACAGCTGACCCCCGGTCGCGCCGTACAGCACGGTGTTGCCGGCGAGCACGGGATCGCCGGCGTCGCCGCCGGGTGGCCGCACCGTGATGCGACCTCCGCCAATGCCCTTGCCGAGGTAGTCGTTCGCCTCCCCGATGAGGTCGAGCATCACGCCGTCGGCAAGGAAGGCGCCGAAGCTCTGCCCCGCCGACCCCGTGAACCGCGCTGTGACCGAACCCGGCGGTAGCCCCTCGCCCCACTCGAGCCCGATGGATCCTCCGAGCGACGCGCCGACGGTGCGGTCGGCGTTGGTGATCTCGTACTCGAGCTCGATGTCCTTCCCGTCCCACAGGGCGGGGAACACATCCGCGAGGAGCCGCTCGTCGAGCGACGACCGCGGCCGCTGGATGGGGACCGTCGCCACGAAGTGCAGGGGCACGTCCCCGGACGGCATCACGAGCAACGGTGACAGGTCGAGCGAATCGGCGCGTGCTTCACCCGTTTGCCGCTGGCGCAGCAGGTCGACGCGCCCGATCGCCTCGTCGAGGCTGCGCAGGCCGAGGGACGCCAGCATGCGGCGCACCTCCTCGGCGATGAAGATCATGTACGTGGCGACGCCCTCGGGTGTTCCGGCGAACTTCGCCCTGAGGTTGGGCCGCTGCGTCGCGATTCCGGTCGGGCAGGTGTCGCGGTGGCAGGCGCGCACCATGATGCAGCCTTCGGCGAGCATCGCCGCGGTACCGAACGAGTACTCGTCCGCGCCGAGTAGCGCGGCCATCACGACGTCGCGGCCGGTTTTGAACCCGCCGTCGACGCGGACGCGCACGCGGTCGCGCAGGTTGTTCTCGACGAGCGCCTGCTGCGTGTCGGCAAGGCCGAGCTCCCACGGCATCCCTGCGTTCTTGATCGACGACAGCGGCGAGGCGCCGGTGCCGCCGTTGTTGCCGGAGATCTGCACGACGTCGGCGAGCGCCTTCACGACGCCGGCGGAGATCGTGCCCACTCCGTCTTCGGCGACGAGCTTCACCGACACCTCCGCGAGCGGGTTCACCTGCTTCAGGTCGTAGATCAGCTGCGCAAGGTCCTCGATGGAGTAGATGTCGTGGTGAGGCGGGGGGGAGATCAACCCGACGCCCGGTTGTGTGTGCCGGAGGCGGGCGATCTCGCCGCTCACCTTGTGGCCGGGGAGCTGGCCGCCCTCCCCCGGCTTCGAACCCTGCGCGATCTTGATGTTGAACTCGTCGGCGAACGCGCAGTATTCGGGCGTCACGCCGAAGCGGCCGGACGCGATCTGCTTGATGCGCGAGTTGCGGTCGCGATCGGTGCCCCGGGTCCGGTAGCGAGCGGGGTCCTCACCGCCCTCACCGCAGTTGCTCTTGCCACCGATCATGTTCATCGCGATGGCGAGGGTCTCGTGCGCCTCGGCCGACAGCGCGCCGTGCGACATGGCCCCGGTGGAGAAACGCCGCGTGATCGCCTCGTCCGACTCGACCTCCTCGATCGGGATGGGTTCCGCCGCGGGCACGAGGTCGAGCAGGTCGCGCAGCTCGGTCGTCGGACGGGACTCGACGAGCTCGCGGAACTTCTCGTACAGGTCGGCGCGGCCCTGCTTGATCGCCCCTTGCAGCAGATGAGCGGCGCGCAGGTCGGTTGGGTCGGGCTCGGGCAGCGGCTCGGCGTCCGGCCCTTGCAGCACGATGACCTTGCCTTGGTCTTCGGTCGGGGCTGGCTCGACGGCCGCGAGCCGCCCGCTGACTTCGCCCTTCCGCGGGTTGCGTCCGCCGTTCTCGCCCTCGGCCGCGGGCACGAGCCCGAGCGAGTCGTGGAGGGCGTCGACGATGTCCGGGTTGTTGCCGTGGTATTCGCCGCCTCGCTTGCGGTGCCGGAAGAACCCGGGCTCGTCGAGCGCCGCCTTCTCGCCGCCGAAGGCCGCCTCGTGTCGTGCGAGCACGTCGGCGGCCAGCGTGTCGAAGCCGACGCCGCCGACCTCGGAGACCGTGTGGCGCAGGCACGTCTCGATCACCTCGGGACCGAGGCCGATCGCCTCGAAGATCTGCGCGGCGCGATACCCGTCGACGGTCGAGATGCCCATCTTCGAGAAGATCTTGAGGACGCCGTCTTCGAGCGCGGCCTGGAGCTTCGCCTGCGCCTCTGAAGAGTGGAGCTCGCCGAGCTGGTCGTCGTCGGCCATGCTCGCGACGCTCTCGAGCGCGAGCCGAGGGCACACCGCGTCCGCGCCGAACCCTAGCAAGCAGGCGACGCTGTGCACATCGCGCGCGTCGCCGGACGCGATGACGATCGAGGCCTGCTGGCGTGTGTGCTCGGCGATGAGACGGTGGTGGACGGCTCCGAGCGCGAGCAGCGACGGGATGGGAGCGCGTTGGGGACCGACGCTGCGGTCCGAGACGATGAGGATCGACGCCCCGCCGGCGACGGCTTCGGCGGCAGCGTCGGCCAGCTTCCGGATGGCGGGACCGAGACCGCCGGCACCGTCGGCAACCGGGAACGTGGCATCGAGCCGCCGCGCCTTGAACACGCCGCCGTCGGAATCGAGCAGCGCCTCGACCGCGGACGGATACATGAAGAACGACGGCAGCTCGAGCAGGCGGGCGGCGCCGGGGTCCTCGGTGAGGAGCGGCCGGCGCGGCCCGAGGCACGTGCGCAGTGACATCACGAGTCGCTCACGGAGGTGGTCGATCGGCGGGTTCGTGACCTGCGCGAATCGCTGCTTGAGGTAGTTGAACATCGGCCGCGGATGCGTCGCTACGGCGGCGAACGGCACGTCGTCGCCCATCGAGAACGTCGGCTCCTTGGCGTCGGTGGCCATGGGCTTGAGCACCATCGCCACCTCCTCCCTTGTAAGACCGAACGCGACCTGTTGACGCACGAGGTCGTCGCGGGCGGGCGGCATCTCGACGGGCGAGCCGATGTCCGCAGGCAGGAGGCCGTCACGCGCCCACGTCGAGTACGGCTTCTGACGCGCGAGCCACGTCTTGACCGCGGTGTCGTCCTGCACCGCGGCCGTGGGGGCGGCGCCGTTGCCCGCGGCGACGGCGGCTTTGCCGACCGTCGTCGCAGGAGCCGGAGCTTGCGACGGCGACCCAGTAGGGGCGACGCGGTCGGGGTCGACGCAGATCATGTCGCCGGGGCCGAGGCGGCCGCGCTGCACGGCGCCATGACCGGTGACCGGCACCGCACCGACCTCGGACGCGCACATGACGAGCCCGTCCTCGCACACCTGCCACCGCAACGGGCGCAGTCCGTTGCGATCGAGGGCGGCGCCGACGCGACGCCCGTCGCTGAAGATCAGGCCGGCAGGCCCGTCCCACGGGTCGGTGAGGCACGCGTGGTAGCGGAAGAACCCGCGCACGCCACGCGGCAGGTCACGCTGGCCTTCCCACGCCTCGGGGACGAGCATGGCGACGGCGTGGCGGATATCGCGGCCGCCGCGCAGAAGCAGCTCGACCGCCGAGTCGAGCTTCCCGGAGTCGGAGTCCTCGGGATCGAGCACCGGCCGGAACAGCTCCTCCGCGCCCAGCCCGGCCTCCTCCGTGCCGAGGCGGCCGCGGGCGATCATGCGCAGCTCGTTGCCGCGCACGGTGTTGATCTCGCCGTTGTGGCACAGGTGCCGGAAGGGTTGCGCCCGTTCCCACGCCGGCGTCGTGTTGGTCGAGAAGCGACTGTGGAAGATCGCGTGCGCCGCGCCGAAGTCGCTGTCGGCGAGATCGGGATAGAAGGCGGCGAGCCGATCGCTCAAGACCAACGCTTTGTACGTAACCGTGACGAACGAGAAGCTCGAGAAGTAGTGGCCCACCCGCGCCTCACGACACGTGGCTTCGGCTCGCCGGCGCGCCCGGTAGGCCCGTCGTTCGGCCTCGATGTCGTCGACGCCCTCGGGACGCACCAGGATCCCGTGCCAGAAGGACGGCTGGTCGACTCGGGCCGCCGCGCCCAGGTGCGACTCGTCGATCGGAACCGGACGCCATCCGGCGAGCTCGATTCCTTCCGCCGCACATGCGTCGGCGACGGCGTCCTGAGCGACGCGGACGGCGTCGTCGTCGGAAAGGGGAAGAAAGGCGGAGACGACGCCGACGCGGTCGGCGTCGAGCTCGCGCCCGAGCTCCCGGGCGCCGACCTGGGCGAAGAACCGGCGAGGGATCGGGACGAGGAGGCCGGCGCCGTCGCCGGAGATGCCGTCGGCCGCGATCGCCTGGCGGTGGCGCACGCACGCCAGCCCCGTCAGCGCAAGGTCGACGATCTCCCGGCTCGCGTTGCCGGACGCGTGCGCGACGAAGCCGATGCCGCAGGCATCCAGCTCAGCGCGTTCGCGCGGCGCGCGATCGAAGTCGGGCAACCGAGGTCTCCTCGCTCCCGGGACGTTTTCGACGTTGAGTCAGTGGTCAAGCCAGCAGGAGCGACGACGCTGTCGCGGAAAGCCCACGATACCTGAACCGCCCACGGGGCGCCGCACATTTGCGGGATGTAAGCATGCGACGTGCCCGGCGAACCCGGTGTCCGTATTGCACCGCTCGTCGCAGTTCTCGGCGGCGGACAGCTCGGGCGCATGCTCGCGCTGGCCGGGATCCCGCTCGGGCTCCGGTTCCGGTTCCTCGACCCGAGCCCCGACGCGACCGCCGGCGCGCTGGGCCCGCTGGTCGTCGGGGCGCTCGGCGACGAGGACGCGCTGGCGCATGTCACCGAGGGCGCCACCGTCGTCACGTACGAGTGGGAGGGCGTCCCGGCGGCCGCGGCGCGACTCGTAGGCGCGACCGGGCCCCCGGTGCTGCCTCCGCCGGTCGCGCTCGACGTCGCGCAGGACCGCCTGCGGGAAAAGGAGTTGTGCCGCCGGCTCGGGATCGGGACGCCCGAGTTCGCGCCCGTCGACGATCGCACGGACCTGGACCGGGCAGTGAAGGAGCTCGGCTGGCCGGGTGTGCTCAAGACGCGACGCGGTGGCTACGACGGCAAGGGTCAAGTCGTGCTGCGCGATCCGAGCGACGTCGACAGGGCCTGGGCCGACCTCGGCGGCGTCCCGCTCATCGTCGAGGCTCACGTTCCGTTCGATCGGGAGCTGTCGGTGCTTGCGGTACGCGGCCGTGACGGCGCGAGCGCGTACTGGCCGCTGGTCGAGAACCACCACGCCGGCGGCATCCTCCGGCGGAGTGTCGCTCCCGCGCCGGGCGTGTCGCAGGCGCTGCAGGAGGCGGGCGAGCGGCTCGCGGGCAAGCTGCTCGACGCGCTCCAGTACGTCGGCGTGCTCGCGGTGGAGCTGTTCGACGTAGGCGGGCAGCTGCTGGTGAACGAGCTCGCGCCGCGCGTGCACAACTCGGGTCACTGGACGATCGAAGGCGCGGTCACGAGCCAGTTCGAGAATCACCTGCGCGCGATCATGGACTGGCCGCTCGCCTCGACCGCAGCGGTTGGTGTCAGCGCGATGGTGAATTGCGTCGGCGCGCTCCCGGATCCGCGCGCCGTACTGGCCGTCCCGGGCGCGCACTTCCACGACTATGCGAAAGCGCCGGGTCCCGGGCGAAAAGTGGGCCACATCACAGTCACGGCAGGAGACGCCGCCGAGCTCGACGCGCGCACGACCCAGCTCGTCGGGTTGCCGGGTACGGACGTGCCTGCGTGACACCGGAGCCGCTGTCGCCGTACGTGCGGTTCACGCGCCAGGAATGGGCACGACTGCGCGCGGCCACGCCACTCACGCTCACCGAAGGCGACCTCGAGCACATGCGCGGCATCAACGAGCGCATCGACCTCGACGAGGTCGCCGACATCTACCTGCCGCTGTCGCGGCTCCTGAACCTGTACGTCGCCGCCAGCCAGAGCCTCCACCGCGTCAGCGACACATTTCTGGGGAGCCCGGCCGCGAAGGTTCCGTACGTCATCGCGATCGCCGGCAGCGTCGCCGTCGGCAAGAGCACGACGGCGCGCATCCTCCAGGCGCTGCTCGCCCGCTGGCCCGACACGCCGCAGGTCGACCTCGTGACGACCGACGGCTTCCTCTTCCCGAACCGCGTGCTCGAAGAGCGCGGTCTCATGGAGCGCAAGGGGTTTCCGGAGAGCTACGACCTCAGGCGGCTCGTGCGGTTCCTCGCCGACGTGAAGTCGGGCCAGGCCGAGGTGCACGCCCCGGTCTACTCGCACCTCACCTACGACATCGTCCCGGACGAAGAGCAGGTCGTGCGGCAGCCCGACATCATGATCCTCGAAGGGCTGACGGTCCTCGAGACCGGTGACGGCCGCGCCGGACGTCCGCCGCCCCTCTTCGTCTCGGATTTCTTCGACTTCTCGATCTACGTCGACGCCGAAGAGTCCGACATCGAGCAGTGGTACCTCGAGCGGTTCCTCACGCTCCGCGAGACCGCGTTCACGGACGAGCGCTCGTTCTTCCATCACTTCGCCGCGCTGTCGGAGGACGAGGCGATCGAGGTCGCCCGCCAGATCTGGCGCTCGATCAACGGCCTGAACCTGCACGAGAACATCCTCCCGACGCGCGAGCGAGCGCAGCTCATCCTCGAGAAAGACTCCGATCATTCCGTCCGGGCCGTCCGGTTGCGAAAGCTCTGACGGAGGCGACAAACATCACCCGGTCAAGGGAGGCGGCGCGACGACCGGGACGGGCGACGCGTACGACGCCGGGGCCGGCACGCCGACCGCGACCAGGACCACGGTCAGCTCTTCTCCCCCCCGGTACCAGCCACCCGGAGGCCCGCTTCCTCCTACCTTCTGCCTTGGCGGCGTGTAGGCGGCAGCGCCGCCATCAGCGAAGGGGTACAGGTCTTGTCGAAGTGGCGTCGTCGTGTCCTGCGCGATCAACCAGTCATAGGTGGCCACGTACCTCGGGCCGAGGTCGCCCGACGGTCGGTTCGCCAGAACACGATCTGAGGAGTGCTCGAACAATCCGGCCTTCTCGGCGACCTTGTTCGCCGCAGCGGAGGCCTCGTTCGTGAGCCGGCTCGGTGCGGCGAGGCCTGGCCCGATCACCGTCAGCTCTTTGGCTCCCTTGGCGGAAGCCGTGACGGGGTCGAGCGCGAGCACAGTGGTGAGCGTCGCAGCCGCGAGGATCCTGAGCTTCATGCGGTTCCTCCTCGCTCTCCCCCCATACACCGCAGGGAGAGGTGGGGTTCCGCAACAAATCCCGTCGCGACCCGTAGGAAATCGCCGGCTCGGAGCGATGATGAGACCGTGAGCGAATGGCCGGACGCGGCCGTGAGCGAGGGGACCGGGGCGGGCGAGCCCGATCGCGCTGCGTTCCTCGCCTTCTACCAAGACGCCGTGCCCGAGGTGTACGGGTACTTCCTCCACCGGTGCGGCGACTCGGCCACCGCAGAGGACCTGACCTCGGAGACGTTTCTCGCCGCCGTGCGCAATCTGGAGGACGGACGGCCCGTCCCCCTCGATATCCCGTGGGTGATCGGCGTCGCCCGTCACAAGCTCGCCGACTACTGGCGCCGGCGCGCCAGGGACGACCGGCTGCGCGACGCGCTCGAGCAGGATCCCGAACCCGAGGACGACCCGTGGGACGTGCGCCTCGACCGGCTGCGCGCGACCGATGTGCTCGCCGCGCTCGGCCCTCACCACCAGCTCGCACTCACTCTGCGTTATGTGGACGGTCTCCCCGTCGCCGAGGTGGCCGACCTGCTCGGCCGCACGCCGAACGCCACCGAGGCGCTGCTGGCTCGCGCCCGGGCCGCGTTCCGCCGCGTGTACCTGGAAGGAGACAGCCATGACTGATCCCCTCGAAGGGCTGCGTCGCACGCGCGACGCAACGCCACCGCGACCGGCTTTCGTCGCCGAGCTTGCCGACCGGTTGCGCGCCGAGCTCGGCATCCGAGAGGGAGACGAGGTGACACAGCTGATGCGGACCGCGATGGGCGACATGCCCGTGCGCGGGAACGTGCCCCGCGCGCTCCTCGACGTCATCGACGACCAGGGCTACGCGGTGCTCGAGAACGCGCTGCAGCCCGCCGAAGTCAGTGCTGTGCGCGACGCGCTGGCGCCGTACCTCGGCGAGGGCCCGTTCGGGCGCAACGACTTTGAAGGTTTCCGGACCAAGCGCGTCTACAGCCTCCCGGCGAAGTCGCGCGCGTTCGACCGGCTCATCGAGGACGAGCGCGTGCTCGACGTCGCCGGCGCGCTGCTCGGGCCGAACTTCCTGCTCACCGCGGCCCTGGCGATCAACCTGGGCCCCGACGAGACGGCCCAGGACCTCCACTACGACGAGGCGTTCTATTACGGCCTCCCGCGCCCGCGCCGCCCCCTCTCGCTCAGCACGCTCTGGGCGATCGACGACTTCACCGCCGACAACGGCGGGACGCTCATCGCGCCCCGGAGCCAGAACTGGGGCGACGGCCCGCCCGACCCGACGGCCGAGCTCGTTCCCCTCGAGATGCCGGCGGGTTCGGTCGCGATCTATCCGGGCACGCTCTGGCACGCAGGCGGCGCCAACACGAGCGAACGGTTCCGGCTCGGGATCTCGATCCAGTACGTCGTGGCGTGGGCGCGCCAGCAGGAGAGCTACCTGCTTGCCGTGCCACCGGACACGGTGCGGCAGCTGTCACCCCGGCTGCGTCAGCTGCTCGGCTACAGCATCCATCCGCCGTTCATGGGCCACGTCGACGGCCGCCACCCGGAGAAGACTCTGGGTTAGCCCGCGCCCTGCGGCCACATCGACAGGACGTGACCGGTCACGGGGTCGGTCCGACCCTCGAGCAATTCGAGGTAGGCCTGCTCGACGGCCTCCGGGCCCGAACCGCGTCGGATCGTGAGCCATCCGTCGGCGAACTCGACGTAACGCCGCCACGCCTCCCCGACTCGATCGTCGACGCCGGTCCGACCCCACTCCTTGGATCGTTTGACGATCTGGTCGGGCGCAAAGAAGAAGGACGGCGCAGGGCCGGGCAGGTCAGCCGGTGCGGCCGCGGGCTGATCCCAATGGGTCGCGCCGACCATCATGCTGTGCGTCAACCGGTCGCGGTACGCGCCGTGCACCGCGGCTCGGACTGCTTGGTCGCCGGCAACGTCGACGAACACCGCGCGTGTCTCCCCGAGTTCCGCAATCTCGCCGTAGGGCACGACGCGGTCGTACACACCGAGTCCCTCGACGAAATCGGTGTTGCGGGGAGATGTGAGACCGACGACCTCCAGCGCATTCCGCTGCTGCAGCTGGAAGGCGGTGCCGATCGAGGTCTTGCTCGAAGCGCTCGACACCACGACCGTTTCGGCCCCGAAGAAGGCGTTGTCTCCGAGAAAGTCGTCGATGAGGAACGACGTGAAGAACAGCGGAAAGAGCAGCATCCGGTGGTCTTCGTATCGCTGGTCGTGCGAAGGATCGGCGTCGACCCGCTGGTACTGGTTGTACGCGCGCGGGAGGCGCGCGCGGTGAGGCGCCGCGTCTGCGAAGCCCCGGGGGTCGACCCGTTCGGGCGCGACCACCAGGTGCGTCGACATGGGGAGGTAGCCGTAGACGCGTGAGCCCTCCGCGACATTGTCGTGCCTCGTGGCGATGACGTCTGCGAATCCCCACACCGGAATGCGTCCCCATGACACGTCATCGCGAGCGGGAAAGAAGTCCCAGTACTTCATGGCGTCACCCAGGACGGCATATGTGATGTTGTTCGTCGTCAGGGCGAAGGCGTCGACCCGCAACAACGCCTGCCCGGGCGTGAGGTCCGGCGGCTCCAGGTCGATCGCCCTGCACTGGTGCAGGTCGGCCCGCTTGACCTCGAAGTCCATCGTCAACCCCGAACCGCGAGCGCATCGGCCGCGATCTGCATGTGACCGAGGTGCTGGTACAGCTCCTCGAGCACGTGGAGGACGATGGCGCCGTCCGATTCGTCGCCACCCTCGAGGAACTGCCGACCCGTCCGGTCCGGCTGCGTCCGCCCCTCGTCGATCGCGGCGACGTCTTCGCTGACCCTGGCCAGCGTTGCGTCGACCATCGCATGGAGCTCGGCCACGTTTGCGGTCCGCGAGAACTCCGATTCGCGGTCGCGATAGCTCGGGCGGCCGAGGGCGACGTGGCCGATCCAGAACTCCGTCACGCCGCAGCAGTGGATGATGAGCGCCGCGACCGCATTCGTCTCGGGCACATGGTCGCTCTCGCAGGCTCGAGCTCCTGCTCCGGCGGTCGGCAAAGCCGCCGCCTCCGCGGGCCCGAGCGGCCTCTCGTTCACGCTGCTGTCGCCGAGGCGGTCCGCGACCTCCAGCATCTGCGTGAAGGCGTGACGCAGGTACAGCTCCGCCGTCGCCCGCTCGAGCTCCACGGGCCGGAGTGTTGCATAGGCCGACGTTGACGGGAGTCGGCCTCCAGTAGTACGCGGAGGGTGTGGCGGAGCATGTGCAGGACCATGTGCAGGACTTCCTGTCCGAGGACGAGCAGCCCGTGAGCACCGAAGAAGTGGGGGAGGTCACGGGGGCCTCGGCGTGGGATGGCGACGGCAACGGGGCCGGATGGCTGCAAGAGCTGGAGCAGCTCGAGTTCGAAGAGTGGAAGAGCACCGAACAGCGCCGCGCACGCGAGGGTGACGAACGGCGAGCCCGCTGGCGGGCCGAGTACGAACGAGCCGAACAGGCGGCGGCCGAGCGCACGGGGCGCGAAGCGCAGGAGCGCCAGGCTCGCTGGCAAGCCAAGGACGAGCGACTGGCGCGAGAAGCCGAGGAACGGCGGGGGCGCTGGAAGATCGAGTACGAGCAGGCCGAACGGGACGCGCAGGCGCGCGCGCTCCAGGAGGCAAAGCAGCGGCACGCACATTGGGAAGCCGAGTATGCGCGCGCGGAGGCCGAGGCCCGGGAAAGGGCGGCGCGGGAGGCTGAGCAACGCCGAGCGCGCTGGCAGGCTCAGTACGGCCGGGCTGTGCAAGAGAGCGAGGACCGTTGGGTGCGCTGGCGGCGCGAGTACCAGCACGCGTGGGAAGAGGCTCAAGCGCGCGTCGACCGGGAGACGCGGGTACGCCAGGAACGCTGGCAGGCCGAGTTCGACCTGGCCGAGCAGCAGGCTCAGGAGCGCGCCGAGCTCGACGCGCAGGAGCGTCGGGCCCGCCTCGATGCGGACTACGAGCGCGCGCTGCGCGAGGCATACGCGCGCGTCGAACACGAAGCCCAGGTCGCGCGGGAGCGCTGGGAGGCTGACTTCGGTCGCGCCCAGCGGGAAGCAGCCGAACGCGCGGCGCGTAACGCCGAAGAAAGGCGAAGGCGGCTGGATCTCGAGTATGCGCGCGCCGAGGAGGAAGCCCAGCAACGCCGTGAACGCGCCGCCAAGGAGATCCGCCAACGTTGGGAGGCCGAGTTCGAGCGGGTCGATCTCGAAGCCGAGGAGGTCCGCCGGAAGGAGCTGGAGGAGCAGCGCGCCCGGGAGGCCGAAGCGGTCCGGTCCCGCTTCGGCGACGGCGAGGAGGACGCCGCGCAGCGGGCACTCAGCGCGCTAGGCGAGCGCTGGATGCACGAGGACGAGCAGTACCGCCGTGAGCGTCGCATGCGACAGGAGCCGCAGCTCGAGGCTCTACGGCAGCGCTGGGATGCCGAGGAACGCCGCGCCTTGGAAGAGGCGTTCGAGGGTCGTGCCGAAGCGGCTGAGGCGCTGCGCCAGCGGTGGGAAGCCGAATACGCGCGGGCCGAGAAGGAGGCGCAGACGCGGGCGGTGCAGGAGGCCGAGGAGCTGCGTCTCCGCTGGGAGACCGAATACGAGCAGGCCCAGCGGGAAGCCCGGGCGCGGGTGGCCGAGGAAGCAGACGACCTGCGCCGCGGCTTGGAGGCGGAGGCCGATCGACTCGATCGAGAAGCGCGACAACGCCGCGAACGCGAGCTCCGGGAACGGCGCGAGCGCTGGGCGGCCGATGAGCAGCGTGATCTGCGCGAATCCAACGAACGCTCCGCCCGAGAGCTGGGCGAGCTCCGCGAACGTTGGACGGCGGAGGAAGAGCGGGCCGTGCGAGAAGCTCGAGAACGCGCCGCTCGGGAAGCTCTGGAACTGCGCGAGTGGTGGGACACCGAAGACGAGCGCACCACGCGAGAGGCCCTGGCCCGGGCCAACCGGGAAGCGGGTGCGCTGCGCGCCTGGTGGGAAACCGAAGACCGACGCGTCGCCGAGGAAGCGCGAGAACGTGCCGCGCGCGAAGCCGAAGAGCAGCTGAGACGAGAAGAAGGACTACGCGCGACCCGCATGGCGCAGGCGGAAAGCGCTCTTCACGAGGCGGCCGACCGAGCCGCCGCGGAAGCCGAGGAGCGACGCCGAAGGTGGGAAGGCGAGGATCACCGCACAATCCGCGAAGCCGGAGAGCGCGCAGCACAGGCAGCCGAACAGCGGCGCCGCCGCTGGGAGGTCGAGTACCAGGAGGCGGTCGCGGCCTGCTACGCGCGCGAGCTCCGAGACACGCAGCGCCTCCGCGACGACCTCGAATCCGAATATCAGCGACTACTCGCTGATGCCGAAGAGAACGCCCGAGAACGAGGTCACCAGCTCCGCGACCAGTGGCACGTCGACGATCAAACCGGAACGTGACGATCCCCACACGCGCGCTCGGCCAGGGTCTCGAAGTCTCCGCCCAGGGCCTCGGCTGCATGGGCATGAGCCAGATCTACGGGCCCGCCGACGAGACCGAGTCGCTGGCCACGATCGCCCGGGCGCTCGAGCTCGGCGTCACGTTTCTCGACACGGCCGACGTGTACGGCCTCGGTCACAACGAGGAGCTCGTAGGGCGGGCAATCGCGGGCCGCCGCGACGACGTCGTGCTGGCCACGAAGTTCGGGATCGTCCGCCGGCCCGAAGACAACAACTTCCGCGCCGTGAACGGCCGGCCCGACTACGTGCGCAGCGCCTGCGACGCATCGCTCCAGCGCCTCGGCGTCAACCACATCGACCTCTACTACCAGCACCGCGCCGACCCGAACGTGCCGATCGAAGACACCATCGGCGCGATGGCCGAGCTGGTCGATGCCGGCAAGGTGCGTCACCTCGGTCTGTCGGAGGCGGCGACCGACACGATCCGGCGTGCGCATGCGGTGCACCCGATCAGCGCGCTGCAGAGCGAGTGGTCGCTGTGGAGCCGCGACATCGAGGGCGAGGTGCTCCCTACCGCTCGCGAGCTGGGTATCGGGATCGTCCCCTACAGCCCGCTCGGGCGTGGGCTGCTGACGGGACAGATCAGTAGCGCCGACGACCTGTCGCGCGGGGACTTCCGGCGGGGTACGCCTCGCTTCGAGGGCGAGAACCTCACCCGCAACCTCGAGGTCGTCGAACGGGTCCGCATGATCGCGACCGAAAAGGGTGTGACGCCCGGCCAGCTCGCCCTGGCGTGGGTGCAAGCCCAAGGCGATGACGTGGCGCCGATCCCGGGAACGAAGCGCCGCACCTACCTGGAAGAGAACGTCGCCGCCCTCGACGTGAAGCTCACGGCAGACGACATCGCCGAGCTCGAAGCGGTCGCGTCGACGAGCGCCGTGTCCGGAGCGCGCTACGCCGACATGGCGTGGGTGTCGGGGCACACACCCGCGAAGGCGTGACCAAAGCCGTCGAGCTGCGGCGCCACACCGACAACGACGGCGACGAGCTGACGCCCGATGGCGTGCGCGCCGCGCTCGAGATCGGCGCCCGGCTCCACGGCGGCTACGAGCTGCTCGTCTCATCGGGCGCGCAGCGGTCGACGCAGACGCTTGCATGCTTCCTCGCAGCACTCGGTGAGCGCGTGCCCGGTGGTGTGATCGTCGAGCCGGGGCTTCGTTCCCAAACCGAGGGCCGCTGGCGCGAGATCTACGCCCAGACCGGGAAGCCTGACCTCGAGTCGTTTCGGGTCGCCGATCCCGAGTTCGTAGTTGCCGAGGCGGAGCGGCTCGGCGCAGCGCTCGGTCGCATCTTCGACACGCTTTCGGTGAACGGCCGCGCCCTGGCCGTCGGGCACAGTCCCACGAACGAGGCGGCAGTCTTCGCGCTCACGGGCCAGCTCGTGGGACCGCTCGCGAAGGGAGCCGGCGTGCTGGTCGTGGCCGACGGCAATACGTATCGAGCCAAGGCGCTCGACTAGGCGCAGCTACTTGATCGCGCCGGCGTCGCGCAGCTTCGCGAGCTCGTGGGGATCAAAGCCCCAGTCGGCCAGCGCCTCGTCGGTGTGCTGACCGGGTTGGGCGGCGCGCCGCGTGATGGCACCGGGTGTGCGGCTGAACCGGGGCGCGGGAGCGGGCTGCTGGACACCCTCGAGCTCGACGACGGTGTCGCGGGCACGTATGTGCGGGTGCTCGGTGGCCTCGCTCATCGTGAGGACCGGCGCGAAGCAGGCGTCGGTGTGCTCGAGGATCTCACGCCATTCGTCGCGCGTCTTGGACTTGAACACCTCCGTGAACCGCTCGCGTAGCTCCGGCCAGCGGTTCCGGTCCATCTGCGCCGGGAGATCCTCGCTCGAGAGCCCGAGCCGCTCGACGAGCTCGGCGAAGAACTGCGGCTCGAGCGCGCCGACGGACACGAACTTGCCGTCGGCAGTCTCGTAGGTGTCGTAGAACGGCGCGCCCGTGTCGAGCACGTTGGCCCCGAGGTTTTCCTCGTCGAACACGCCCATCGCCCGCAGCCCCCACGTCATCGCCATGAGGGCCACGCTGCCGTCGACCATCGCCGCGTCGACGACCTGTCCCTCGCCCGACGACCTCGCCTCGAGCACCGCGCACACGACGCCGAACGCGAGCAGCATCCCGCCGCCACCGAAGTCGCCCACGATGTTCATCGGCGGGGTCGGTTTGCCGCCGGCCCGACCGAAGTGCGCGAGCGCACCGGCCAGCGAGATGTAGTTGATGTCGTGTCCGGCGGCCTGCGAGTACGGCCCGTCCTGCCCCCACCCGGTCATTCGGCCGTACACGAGCTTGGCATTGCGAGCCCGGCACGCGTCGGGACCGATCCCGAGTCGCTCCGCCACACCGGGCCGGAAGCCTTCGATGAGGGCATCGGCCTGCTCGACCATCCGCAGGATGGTCTCGACGCCGTCGGGGTGCTTGAGGTCGATCCCGATGGAGCGCCGCCCACGGTTCAGCACCTCCATCCATCCCGGGTCGAAGCCACGCTCGACCGACTGGGCGCGATCGACGCGCACCACGTCCGCGCCCATGTCGGACAGCATCATCGCCGCGAACGGCCCCGGGCCGATGCCGGCGATCTCGATGACCTTCACGTCCGAGAGCGGTCCCATGCAGGGACCCTAGCTAGCGTTCCCGGAATGGTGGAAACGCTCGCTTCGGGCTACGGGCTGATCGAGGGGCCGACGGTCGACGGCGACGGGAACCTGTACTTCAGCGACGTGCTCGGCGGTGGTGTGTACCGGCGCGACCGCGACGGTGAGATCACCGTCGTCGTGCCGAAGCGACGCGGCGTGGGCGGCATCACGCTCCACACCGGCGGCGGCGTCGTCGTGTCCGGGCGTGACATCGTGCATGTGCGCGACGGCGAGAACCGCACGCTGCTCGCGGTCGACGGTGTGCCGGGGTGGAACGACATCTGCGCCGATTCGGTCGGCCGCGTCTATGCCGGTTCGATCCGATTCGCCGTCTTCGATACCGACGCCGAACCTGTCCCGGGTGAGCTGTGGCGGATCGACGGCCAGGATCAAGCGATCGTCCTGTACCACGGCGTGCTCCACGCCAACGGAGTCGCGCTATCTCCCGGCGAGCGCACCATCTACCACTCGGACACTCGCAACAACGTGATCCTCGTGCACGCGCTGGCGGACGACGGCACCGCCCGTGACCGCCGCGCCTTCCACTTCCCTCCCGGCGCACCTGACGGACTTGCGCTCGACGCGCAAGGGCTCCTGTGGGTGGCGTCGGCGGGCGGCGGATGCGTCGCTCGCCTGACGCCGGAAGGAGAGATCGACCGCGTCGTCGACATCCCGGCCCGGACCGTCACCTCGCTCTGCTTCGGCGGCGAAGAGGAGCGCGATCTCTACGTCGTGACGGCTGACAACACCGAGGTACCCGACCGCGGCGGGACGATCTTCCGAATCCCGCTCGACGTCGCCGGCGCGCCGGTCCATCCGGCGCGCATCTAATAAGGGACTAGAACGCGAGCTGCAACCCCGGCCGCGGCCACGGCATCGACACGAGCTTGCCCGTGGCCGAGCACGTCACGAAGGCGGTGCTGAGGTCGTCGCCGCCGAAGCACACGTTCGTCACCATCGGGTCCGGGAACGGCATGTGCTCGGCGCTGCTCCCGTCGGGCGCGAACACCGTCAGCCCGCCGTTCACGAGCGTGCCGACGACGACGTTTCCTGCGCTGTCGACCGCCAGCGAGTCGAGGAGCTGCATGCCGGGAAGTCCGTACACGAGCTGTCCCCCGTTGCCGATCGGCGGCGTCGGCGCGGCCAGCTCGCCCGGCCCCGCGAGGTCCCACGCCCATACGCGACCGGCGAACGTCTCGGCGGCGTAGACGCGCGTCCCGTCCGGCGACAGGCCGACGCCGTTCGGGCCGTCGAGCGGGTACACGACTTCTCGAATTTCGGAGCCGTCGGGTCGGGCGTAGTAGAGGCCGCCGTGCGTCTTGTCGCGCTCGCGCCAGCGGCCGTGATCCGTGAACCAGAAGCCGCCGCTGTCGTCGAAGACCAGGTCGTTGGGGCCGATGAGCGGATGGCCGCCGCACTCGTTGTAGAGCACCGTGACCTCGCCGGTCGCGAGGTCGACGCGCTCGATGCGCCCACCCGTGTGGTCCTGGGGCAGGTAGCTGTCGGGAATGGTCATGCCGCCCACGTCGTGCGAGCCGTAGCCACCGCTGTTGCACACGTACACGCCGCCGTCGGGCCCGATCGCGAGCCCGTTCGGGCTGCCACCGTTCTCGGACAGGACGTCCTTCTTCCCGTCGAGCTGCACGCGCATCACGGTGCCGCCCAACAGCTCCGTGCACAGCAGCGTCTCGTCCGGCAACCAGACCGGCCCCTCGGGGAACCGCAACCCGCTCGTGATCTCGGTGATCTGCTCAGCCATGACAGCTGAGCGAACCACTGCTTGACCGGCCGGTCAAGCAGGGGTTGGATGGCGGCCATGAAGCTGCGCCTGGAGCCGTCCGACGAATACATGCACCCGCTGGAGTCGGCCAAGAACTTCAACGAGTCGATGTACTTCAACTTCTATGACCCGTCCGAGCGCATGGGCGGGTGGGTGCGACTCGGCAACCGGGCCAACGAGGGCTACGCGGAGATGACGTCGTGTCTCTATCTTCCCGACGGCCGCGTCGGCTTCATGTTCAGCCGGCCCGAGATCGCCGACAACGACGCGTTCGCCGCCGGCGGGATGCGCTTCGAGGTGCTCGAGCCGTTCAAGGAGTTGCGCGTCTCGTACGGCGGCAAGGTCGCATTGCTCGAGCGGCCGCTCGAGATGGCGAACCCGCGCCAGGCGTTCACGGAGAACCCGTGGGTGGAGACGAGCGTCGAGCTCGCGTACCGCGGCGTGTCGCCGATGTGGGGTGGCGAGCCCGTCAACGACGACGGCTCGCCGATCACCGAGAACGCGGAGCAGGGCTTCGCCCGCGGCCACTACGAGCAGCACGTTGGTGCAAGCGGCGTCGTGCGAGTCGGAGACGAGGAGTGGGCGATCGACGGCTACGGGCTGCGCGACCACTCGTGGGGTCCCCGCTACTGGCAGTCCCCGTGGTGGTACCGATGGCTCACGGCCAACTTCGGCGAGGACTTCGGCTTCGTGATCTCGATCGTCACTTCGCGCGACGGCGGCCAGCGGATCGGCGGGGTCGTGCTCGAGGACGGCGCCTACCGAACCATCGACGACGTCAAGCTCGAGACCGACTGGCGCGGCGCCGATTCGTACCACCAGGAGATGCGGGCGCTCGCGCACGCGGCCGATCGCGACTACGAGATCGAGGGCAGCGTGCTTTCGCTGATCCCGTTGCGGAACCGCCGCCAGACGCCGGATGGCGACACGCTCCTGACGCGCATCTCCGAAGGCATGACCGAGTGGCGTTGCGACGGCAAGGTCGGGTACGGGCTCTCCGAGTACCTCGACCAGATCGTCGACGGCCAGCCGGTCGGTGTGACTTCCTGACCGTCACGCCGTCCTGCGCTCCTCGGCGCGATGGACACGTCGGAACTGGGGTCGCCAGCCGGCTTGGCGGCGCTCGTGCTCCAAGTAGCGACTCCTTGCCCGGAGCAGGTCGGTTCGCGTGCAGATCCCGACCAGCCGGCCGTGCTCGACGACGGGCACGTGGTCGACGCCTTCCTCGGTAATGCGCTCGAGCACCGTGAGGAGGCTGTCGTCCGGAGCGACGGTCACGACGTCGGCGGTCGCGATCTCGTTCACCGGTGCGCTGTCAGGGATCTCGCGCATCAGCAGATCGGCGCGGCTCACCATGCCGGTGAGTGCGCCGTCCTCGTCGACCAGCGGGTACGCGCCGTGGCCACCGGCCTCCAGAAGACGGCGGGCGTCGATCAGGGTCGAGTGCCCGGGGAGGGTCTCGACGTCCGGCGTCATCGCCTCATGCACCGAGTGCAGCTGCCGGACGTCGGGCGCGTAGCGACGCGGCACGATCACACCACGGCGCGCCAGCTTCTCTGTGAGCACGCTCTGATCCGAAAGCGAGTTGAACACGAGGTCGGCGAGCACGGCCGCCAGCATCAACGGCAGGACTGCCTGGTAGTCACGGGTGAGCTCGAACGCGAACACGATCGACGTGAACGTGGCGCGCGTCGCCGCTCCGAATGTTGCCGCCATCGCCACAAGAGCGACTGCCCCGGGTGACAGGTGCAAACTCGGGAAGGCGGCGTTGAGGCCGGCTCCGATCAGCCCCCCGAACGAGCCACCGATGAGAAGCACGGGGGCGAGCGTCCCGCCCGACGTGCCGGAGCTCAGCGCGATCCACCACGCGATCAGCTTTGCCAGCAGGAGCAGTGCGAGCGCGCCCACGGTGAACTTTGCCGCGAGCACGTCGTCGATCGCGTCGTACCCGACGCCGAGCGCGCGAGGCACGGCAAGCCCGATCGCCGCGAACCCGAGCGCGCCGAGAACCGGGTGCCAGAACTGCGGGATTGGAAGCCGTCGATATCCGGACTCCACGATGAACAGGCCCTTCGCCAAGACGACGGCGAAAAGGCCGCACGCCAACCCGAGGAGCGCAAACACGCCGAGCGTGCTGAGCCCGGCGAAGTCGTGGTGCGGCACCGTGAACAGTGGGCCGGTACCGAAGAGGGCGGCGTGGACTCCCGCGGCGATGCTCGCGGACACGGCAAGGGGCACGAGCGCCCGGGCCGAGAACTCGAAGAGCAGCAACTCGACCGCGAGCACCACAGACGCGAGTGGAGCGCCGAAGACGGCCGACATCCCGGCGGCGGCGCCGCATGCGAGCAGGATCTTGCGCTCGGACGGCGAGACGCGGATGACCTGTCCCACGATCGATCCGAGCGCGCTGCCCGTGACGATGATCGGCCCCTCGGCACCGAAGGGCCCGCCCGTGCCGATCGCGACTGCGGCCGACGTCGGCTTCGTGATCGCGCCGCGCGGTGAGATGCGGCTCTGGTGTGTCAGCACCGCGTCCATCGCCTCGGGTAGCCCATGGCCACGAATGATCGGCGACCATCGGGCCATGAGCGCCACGACGAGACCGCCGGCCCCCGCGACGAGCAGCAGCTCGGGGCCAGGATGGAAGTCGCGGAACGACGGGAGCGTCCAGCCGTACTGATGGAACAGCGCCGCGTTCGTGAGCAAGGCGATGAGCCGAACCAGCAGCCAGGCCGCGGCTCCGCCGGCCAGCCCAAGGCCGGTGGCGAGCGCGGCAAGCAACAGCGTGCGACGTTGCGATGCGAGCATCTCGACAGTTATGTCGTGATACGATACTTTCGTGCCAACCGCGGTTGCCAACGCCGACTACCAGCTCCTGCTCGAGTTCCGCACCGGGTTGCGGCGGTTCCTGCACTGGAGCGAGGAGCAGGCCCACTCCGTCCGGCTCTCCCCCATGCAGCACCAACTCCTTCTGGCCGTGCGCGGCCACCCCGACCCTCGAGGTCCCACGATCGGTGATGTCGCCGAGCATCTCCTGCTCCGCCACCACAGCGCAGTCGGCCTCGTCGACCGGGCCGAAGCCGCCGGTCTCGTCCACCGCGGTCAGGACCGGGACGACCACCGCATCGTGCGGCTTCCGCAGTGGCGCGCGCTACCAGCTGCCGCCGCCGCCGCCGCCGGCTCCCCCTCCGGAGAAGCCGCCGCCGGAGAATCCGCTCGAGCCCGACGTCGACGGCGGCGTCGACGTGAGCGTCCCGGACGTCGACACGGTGAAGCCGTCGATCGCGGTCGAGAACGCCAGGAAGGTGAACGGCGTCGACGCGATGTACCACGACGACGTGTCCGGCGGCTGGTCGTCGAGCCCTGCGAACGCGGCCGCCCACTTGCCCGTGGCGCCGAAGACGATCGCGTAGGGCAGGTACTCCGAGAAGAGATTCTTCTTCTCGGCGAAGCGCGCTCGTTCCTTCTCGGACTCGTTGATGAAGCGGCGAAACCCCTCGGTCCGGCGCAGGACGGCGGTGCCCTTCGCGGTGCGTTGGGGGATCCAGTACGCGCCGAACGTGAGCAGGATGCCTGCGATGATCAACGGGATCCCGAGGAGCGCAGCGTGCGTGCGCCACGCAAGCAGGATGGTCAGTCCGACGCCAGCCAGCAGCACGAGCACTCCGAGGCACCCCCATTGGAAGCGTGCGACCGACGGGGGCCGCACGAACCAGCCCTGGGCCATCGCATCGTCGGTCAACGCCTTCTGCACCTCGTTCATGCGCTGCGAGAACGTGTATTGGAGGTCAGAGAGCTTGACCTCGTTGCCGTCCTCGAACAGCGCGCTGAGGAGCTGTTGCTCGTAGTCCTTGAGCTCCGGACCGGGCTCCTTCTTCTTGGTCAGCTTCCAGTCCGGCTTGTGGAGGAAGCCGCCTTCGCCCGGGATCTCCTCGATCATGAGGTAGCCGCGGACGGCGAGGTCGACGATGGTCGCGGTCACGTCGAGCGGGTTGGCCGTGAAGTCGACGAGCGTCCCGAGCTGACCGGGCCTGAGGTTGTCCGGTGGGACGAACTCGACCGGTGTCACCTCGTGGTGCAGGAGCAGGAACGCGCCGACGACGAGCGCCAGCAGCGCCCCGGCGATCCCAGCTGTGGCGGCGGTGACCGAGAACGCGGCGCCGAGGCTGAAGCGCTCCTCGAGAATCGGCTTCGGTGGCGGCACGGCGCCCTTCGGAATGGCGACGACGACCGTGAACGCGGCGTCGGGTGGGATGGTGCCCTGCGTGAACGTCGCGGCCGAGCCGCTGCTGCCGGCGCTCGCGCACGGCAGACGGGACTGCACGGGGCCGCTGAAACAACCGACACGAGCGATGTCGACGGGCGCGTCGACGGTGATGGTCGCCCGGTCGATCGGCACCGTCCAACCTGGCCCGATCGCGTTGAGGAACAGCTCGTCGTGGTCCTCGAAGCCGTTCAGCACGCCGCGCAGCGTGTAGCTGATGTCGTAGGTATGGCGGCCGCTGATCGTGCGGTCGGGATCGCCGATCTTGATCCGCTTCAGGCCGATGCCGTCGTGATCACCGCTTTCGATCGTGTACTGGGCCGGCGTCCCTTCGGACGCTTGCACGGAGATCACGTCGAGCGGGTAGACGCGGTCGTGGTTCGCCTTCGGCGGGTAGTCGAACCGGACCGGGACGTCGCGAAAGATCCCGTGCTTCGGGACGACACCGAAGTCGTAGTCGATCGTCTCGTGAACCCGCACGGTGCCGGTGGGCTCGATATGGACGTCCACGGTGTAGTCGTGGATGCGCTCGGACCCGAATTGGGCCGGGGCGCTCGATGCCGTCGCGGGCAGGAGGGCGAGCACGAGGATCCCGACGACCAGCGCACCCCGCCCCAAACGCACGCCGAGAATCTAATCGGCGACCGGCCACGGTTATCGTTCGGCGGCATGCCTAACCGAGTCGAAGCCGGTGCACTTGCGCATGCCGTGCGGCATCACCTCGGGGTCCCCGTGACAATCGAGGGTCTGCAACGACTGTCGGGCGGCGCGTCCCGGGAGACGTGGTCCTTCGACGCCGTAGCGTCCAACGGCACACGCCACGCGCTCGTGCTGCGGCGTGATCCGGGCAAGCAGGCGGGTTGGTCCGAGCGCGGCGTCGAGTTCGCGCTGTTGGAGGCAGCGCACGCCGGCAGCGTCGCCGTGCCCGAGGTGTGGTTCCTGCTCGAGCCGGGTGACGATCTCGGAGCGGGCTTCGTCATGGAGCGCGTCGACGGCGAGACCATTCCGCGCCGCATCCTTCGAGACGACGCGTTCGCGGTCGCTCGCCCAAGACTCGCCGGACAGTCTGGCGAGCAGGCAGCCCGCATCCACGCTCTCGATACCGGACGCCTGCCATCTCTCGCTGTGCAGGGCGTGCGCGCGCAGATCGAGCAGTACCGCTCCTACCTCGACGGCTTCGGCGAGCCTCACCCCGCATTCGAGCTCGGCTTGCGCTGGCTCGCCGACAGGGCGCCAGCCGACCCGCTCCGGCCGGTGCTCGTGCACGGCGACTTCCGCAACGGCAACTTCGTCGTCGGGCCGGACGGCATCCGGGCAGTCCTCGACTGGGAGCTCGCCCACCTCGGCGACCCGGTCGAGGATCTCGGCTGGTTGTGCGTGAAGTCGTGGCGCTTCGGCGTGACCGACCATCCCGTCGGCGGGTTCGGCAGCGTCGAGGATCTGCTCGCGGCGTACCGGTCCGCCGGCGGGCGCGAGGTCGACCCGGCCGAGCTTCGGTACTGGGAGGCGATGGGCACACTGAAATGGGGCGTGATCTGCGAGATCCAGGCGTTCACGCACCTGCAGGGCTCCGTGCGGTCCGTGGAGCTGGCGACTCTCGGTCGTCGGGTCGCCGAGATGGAGTGGGACCTGCTCGAGCTCATCGAAGGCGAGTCGTGATGCAGGACCGGCCCACGGCCGTCGAGCTGCTCGAGGCGATCCGGGAGTTCCTCCAGCAGGACGTGATGCCCGCGGTCGAGGGCCGGGTGCGGTTCCACACCCGCGTCGCGGTCAATGCGCTCGGCATGCTGGAGCGGGAGCTGCAGCTCGGGCCCGAGCTCGATGAGGCCGAGCGGGAGCGGCTCGCCACGCTCCTCGGCCGCGACGGCGACCTCCCGTCGCTCACCGCCGAGCTGGCGCGCCGCATCCGCGACGGATCGCTCGATGACCGCCGCGACGACGTGTTCGCCGCGGTACGGGAGTCGGTGCGGGCGAAACTGCTGGTCGCGAACCCGGACTACGTCGGGTAGGTTCCGAACGTGGTGCGCTTCGCGACCTGGAACGTCAACTCCCTGAAGGCACGCCTCCCGCGGGTCGAGGACTGGCTGCAGTACGCGCAGCCAGACGTGCTTTGCCTCCAGGAGACGAAGCTCTCCGACGACACGTTCCCGCAACTGACCTTTCAGGCGCTCGGCTACGACTCCGTGCACCACGGGCCCGGGCAATGGAACGGCGTGGCCGTCCTATCGCGTGTCGGCATCAAGGATGTCACATCGGGCTTCGACGGGACCGAGCTCGTCGACCCCTACGAGGGAGACGCCCGCCTGCTCGCCGCGAACTGCGGCGGCGTGCGCGTCATCAACGTGTACGTCCCGAACGGCCGGAAGGTCGGCAGCGACTTCTACGATCGGAAGCTGGCGTGGCTCGAGTGCCTCCACGACTGGATCGCCGCCACGTACAAGCCCACCGAGCCGATCCTGATGATGGGCGACTTCAACGTGGCGCCCGAGGATCGCGATCTGTGGTCACCGGAAGCGTTCGTCGGGGACACGCATGTCACCGAGCCCGAGCGCGCCGCGGTCGCTCGGCTGCGCGACTGGGGCTTCGTCGACGCCTTCCGTGCGCTGTACCCCCAGGACCGGCTGTTCACTTACTGGGACTACCGGCGAGGCGACTTCCACGAGCACCGCGGCATGCGCATCGACCTTGCGTACGTCACCGAACCGCTGGTGGTTCGACTCCGCTGGGGCCTCGTGGACCGCTTCGCCCGGAAGGGCAAGCTGCCCTCCGACCACGCGCCGCTCTTCGTCGACCTCGACGTGGGAGACCAAGCATGATGGACACAGAGGTGCCCGACCTACTCGATCGGTTCAACCGTGCATGGGGCGACCACGACCTCGACGCTGCCCTCGCCCTCTGCACTGACGACTGCGTGTTCGAGAGCACCGGACCGGCTCCCGACGGGGAACGACACCAGGGCAAGGATGCGGTGCGGGCGGCCTGGAAGCCGATCTTCGACGACACCCGGGCAAACTTCAAAGCCGAGGATGCGTTCCCGGCCGGCGATCGGTACGTGCAGCTCTGGCGGTACGACTGGGGCGACGGCCACGTGCGGGGCGTCGACGTGTTTCGCCTCCGTGACGGCAAGATCGCCGAGAAGTTCTCGTACGTGAAGAGCTGACACGCCGCTACGCGCGGTATAGCTCCGCTTCGAGGTGGAATTGCCGGGGCTGGCCGACGGCCGCCATCTCGAGCTGGTAGCGCATGACGTCGCCGTCGACGTCGAGGCTGCGTCGTACCTCGGTGACCTCCTTCGCCGACGGAGTGCGCGCGACGAGTGTGCTCACGAGCTCGACGCGACCGCCGCGCACGACGCCTTCGTCGATCTCGACGAGGCCGGACGGTTGCGCCAGCACGAGCTCGACCCGCCCGCCGGGTTGGGGCCGGAGGTATCCGGACTCGGAGTGCAGCGGGCGACCGTCGTCGAGCGCCGCTGTCCGCTGCGTGTACGAGACGAACGGCTTCCCGACGTGGCCGAGAATGATCGTCTCCCGGTACCGGAAGTCGTCGATCGTCGGGTACGCACCGCGGCCCTCGCCTTGCCACTCGCCGAGCAGGAACGCCAGCGCCTCGACCTCGGGGTGCAGCGGCGCGGTCGGTGTCATGCGGCAATTCTCGCTTGTGACCCACGTCATCTAGCCATCGGCGGCTCCCGGGCAGATGATGAGCAGGCTGACTTATCGGCGATAACCAAACTCGGGGGCAACGCCGATGCTCGCTCGCCTCGGGCGCTTCACAGTCCGGCACCGCAAGGCCGTCCTCGTCGGGACGGCCCTGTTCTTCGTCGTCGCCGGCGCGCTCGGCGGCGGGGTGGCGTCCCGCCTCACGAGCGGCGGCTTCGACGACCCCTCGTCGGAGTCCTCCCGGGCCCGGCGGGTGATCGAGCGCGAGTTCGGACGGCAGACGCCCGATCTCGTGCTCTTGGTGAGCGCGCGACACGGCACGGTCGACGACGCCGATGTAGTGGCAGCAGGCAACGCGCTGACCGCCCAGTTGGCGTCGGAGCGCACGGTGTCACGCGCCGTCTCGTACTGGAACCTCGGCGGCGCCGCGCCGCTCCGCAGCAAAGACGGTCGCCAGGCCCTCGTGATCGCCACGTTGCGCGGCGACGACGAGAAGCGGCACGACGCCGCCAAAGAGCTGTCGCCGCGCTACTCGGGCCGACACGGACCAGTCGCCGTCGGCGTCGGCGGCTTCGCAGAGACCTTCCGTCAGGTCAACGAGCAGACCGAGAGCGATCTCGTACGAGCCGAGCTCCTGGCCTTCCCGATCGTGCTCGTGCTGATGATCATCGTTTTCGGGAGTGTCGTTGCCGCCGGCCTGCCGCTCGTGGTCGGCGCGCTCGCGATCGTGGGCACATTCCTCGTGCTGCTGGTCATCTCCTCGCTCACCGACGTGTCGATCTTCGCCCTCAACCTGACGACCGGCATGGGTCTGGGGCTCGCCATCGACTACAGCCTGTTCGTCGTCTCGCGGTACCGGGAGGAGCTCCACGCCGGGCGTAGTCCGCACGACGCCGCGGTACGCACCGTCCAGACCGCGGGCAAGACTGTTGCGTTCAGCGCGCTGACCGTGGCCGTCGCGCTGGCGGCCTTGCTCGTGTTCCCGCTCCCGTTCCTCCGCTCGTTCGCGTACGCAGGGATCGGGGTGTCGTTGCTCGCGGGCGCCGCTGCGGTCGTCGCTCTACCCGCGCTGCTCGCCGTGCTGGGACCGCGGGTGAACTCGCTTCGGCTGTGGCGACGCGATCCGAAGCCGGTCGGCACGGGCGCGTGGCACCGCATCGCCGTGTTCGTCATGCGTCGTCCCGTGCCGATCGCGCTCGCTGTCATCGTCCTGCTCGTCGCGCTGGGCTTGCCGTTCCTGCGCATTCAGTTCGGGCTCCCCGACGACCGGGTGCTGCCCGCCGACGTCTCCAGCCGCCAGGTGCAGGACGACATCCGAACCCGGTTCAACTCCGACGAAAGCCGCTCGCTCCAAGTGGTCGCCACCGGCATCACCGATCCGGCGGCCCGTGCCGGCGACGTCGAGCTGTATGCGGCCGCGTTGTCTCGCCTGCACGGCGCGGCGCGCGTGGACACGATCACCGGCAGCTACGCGAACGGACAGAAGGTCGCCGACCCGGGGCGCCTGAGCCTGCGCTTCCAGTCCGCCCACACCGTCTGGCTTTCGGTGGTCCCCTCGGTTGAGGCGTACTCCGAAGAGGGCGAGAGTCTGGCCAAAGCCGTGCGCGACACGCCGGCGCCGTTCCCGGTGCTGGTGACGGGGCCGTCTGCGGAGCTCGTCGACTCGAAGGACTCGCTGTTCGCACGCCTGCCCATCGCGCTCGGATGGGTCGCGCTCGCCACGTTTGTGTTGCTCTTCCTCATGTTCGGGAGCGTCATCGTGCCCATCAAGGCGTTGATCCTGAACGTGCTGAGCCTCAGCGCCACGTTCGGCGCGCTGGTCTGGATCTTCCAGGACGGCCACCTTTCGGGCGTGCTCGATTTCACCGCCACCGGCACCTTGCCCGCGTCGATACCGCTCCTCTTGTTCTGCATCGCGTTCGGCTTGTCGATGGACTACGAGGTCTTCCTGCTGTCGCGCATCAAGGAGGAGCACGACCGCACGCACGACAACACGTTGTCGGTCGCGTACGGGCTCGAGCACACCGGACGGATCGTCACCGCCGCGGCCGTCCTGATCAGTGTGGTCTTCCTCGCCTTCGCGACATCGCGAGTGTCGTTCATCAAAATCTTCGGCATCGGCCTGTCGATCGCCGTGCTCATGGACGCGTTCGTGATCCGGGCGACGCTCGTGCCCGCGTTCATGCGCATCGCCGGCGAGGCGAACTGGTGGGCGCCGCGGTGGCTCCGGCGCGTCCACGATCGCATCGGTATCAGCGAAGAACCCGAGCCTCCCCCCGCGGAGGAACCTCCCGAAGAGCGTGTCGCCGAGCCCGTGGGCTCACGGTGAGCGCGGCGCGCCAGGCAGCCGTACAGTCGCGGCCGCGCGCCCGCCGCGGTGAGGGCGAGAAGCTGCGCGACGACCTCCTCGACGCGACCGAGCGACTAATGATCGAGAGCGGCCGCGCCGACGCAGTGTCGATCCGGGCCATCGCCGATGCCGTGGGTGTCACGCCGCCGTCGATCTACCTGCACTTCCCGGACAAGGAGTCGCTGATCTTCGCAGTGTGCGAACGCCACTTCGAGACGTTCGACTCGGTCATCGAGCGTGCCGGCGCGTCGACCGACGATCCCGTCGAGAGCCTGCGCCGACGCGGCCAGGCATACGTGCGCTTCGGCCTCGAGAAGCCCGAGCCGTACCGCATCTTGTTCATGACCCGAACTGACGGCGCCGCGCGGCGCGACGCTCTCACCGGCGCGGGCGCCCGCGCCTTCCAGCACCTCGTCGACGCAGTCCAGAGGTGCATCGACGCGGGCGCGTTCCGGCGCGTCGACCCCGTGCTGGCAGCGACCGGGGTCTGGGCAGCAGTCCACGGCGTCACGTCGCTCCTGATCTCGATGCCGGGCCTCTCGTGGCCCCACGTCGAGATGCTCGTCGACCACATTTGCGACATCCAGAACCACGGCCTGAGCGAACCCGTTCACGAGAACCAAGGAGAAACCGCATGAGCACAGCAGTCGAGAACCGCTATCTGGTCGGGAACTTCGCGCCCGTCAAGGACGAGCTGACCGTGACCGAGCTGCCCGTCGAGGGCACGATCCCGAAAGAGCTGCACGGACGGCTGCTGCGCAACGGCCCGAACCCGATCGCGCCCGATCCCGCCGCGTATCACTGGTTCACGGGCGACGGCATGCTCCACGCCATCGAGCTGCGCGACGGCAAGGCGGTCTCGTACCGCAACCGCTGGGTCCGCACCGACCAGGCGATCTCGCTCCTGGGCGAGGACCCGATTCCCGGACAGCCGGAAGACGTGTTCCCGGTGGGCTCGAGCGTGGCGAACACGCACGTGGTCTCGCACGCGGGGAAGATCTTCGCCCTCGTCGAGGTGTGCCTCCCCACCCAGGTGCGGCCGGACCTGTCCACCGTCGGTCGGTACGACTTCGGCGGCAAGCTCCGCTCCCCGATGACCGCGCACCCGAAGATCGACTCCGCCACGGGCGAGATGCTCTTCTTCGGCTACGACATCTTCGGTCCGCCGTGGCTCCGCTACCACGTGGCTGACTCGTCGGGCGCGCTAGTCCGCAGCGAGGACATCGACATCCGCGGCCCGGCGATGGTGCACGACTTCGCCATCACCGAGCGCAACGTCGTGTTCCTTGACCTGCCCGTCGTGTACGACTTCGACCTCGTCGGCAAGCGGCCCTTCCCAGCCGAGTGGAAGCCTGATTACGGCGCTCGCGTCGGTGTGATGCCCCGCGACGGCGGCAACGCCGACGTACGGTGGTTCGACGTCGAGCTCTGCTACGTGTTCCATCCGCTGAACGCGTACGACGACAACGGCAACGTCGTCATCGACGTGGCCCGGCATCCGACGATGTTCGCCACCGACATCCATGGCCCCGTCGAGCAGCCTCCGACGCTGGACCGCTGGACGATCGACCTCGACGCCGGCAAGGTCATCGAAGAGCGACTCGACGACCGGCCCCAGGAGTTCCCGCGCGTCGACGACCGGGTCGTCGGGCGTCGCCACCGGTATGGCTACACCGCCTACGTCGGCCGCGACGACGACTGGGTCACGTTCGGACAGCTGCTGAAGCACGATCTCCGAGCGGGAACCGTCGAGGCGCGCACCCTCGGTCCCGGCACTCACGCGAGCGAGGGCGTCTTCGTCGCGGCGTCGGACGACGCCGGCGAGGACGAGGGCTGGGTGCTCTCGGTCGTGTACGACGAAAGCCGCGATGCCAGCGATCTCGTGGTGCTGAACGCCACGGACTTCACAGGGTCACCGGTCGCCACCGTGCACCTCCCGCAACGCGTGCCGTTCGGCTTCCACGGCTCCTGGGTGCCGGAAGGCGCGGCGTAGCGGCTTACGGCCCGGGCTCGGCCATGAGCTCGAGCTGGATGTTGTCGGGGTCCCTGAAAACGAGCACGGCGCCGTAGGGCGCGTCGACGATCGGCGTGTAGCTCACGCCGTGGTGTTCCAAGTGCTCCTGCCAGCGCTCCAGCTCGGCCCGGTTCGAGACCGCGAAGGACAGATGGTCGAGCCCGGTCCGGAACTCGTCGAACGGTGACCCGTCATTCGCCGCCGGCTGTCGCACACAGATCTCCGCGCCAAGTCCGGAATGCCGCATGTCGGCCAGGCGGAAGCCGGCTTTGTCGACAGGCTTCAAGACTTCGAAGCCCAATACCTCGGTGTAGAAGCGCTCACTGCGATCGACATCGGTCACCGTCAGATCGATATGCGAGATACCGGCCATCTCGGGCACCTGGGCATTCAATCACCCACACGCTTCTCGTAGCGCGCCTGGGTGTACGGCCCAACGGTGACATCGCCGACGTACTCGTAACCCGCGCGCTCGTAATAGGCACGCAGCTGCTCGTTGCCCGCGACGCAGTCGAGTCGAAGGAACTGCTTCCCGGCTTCGGCTGCGTGTCGCTCCGCCCAGCGCAGCAGCTGCGCCCCGAACCCGGTCCTGGGCCGACGCACCGCCAACCGATGCAGGTACCCCGCGTCCTCCGGGTAGCCGGCCCAGAACATCGGGTCCTCCCACTGCACGACGAGACTGCCCACGACCGCTCGGTCGCGTTCCGCGAGCCACGTCTCGCCCCGCTCGATCGCCGGCATCACCCAGTCGCGCTCGAACCGCTCCGGCCACTGGTCGATGCCGCGTGCCCGCAACCACGACGCCGCATCGCCGAGCACGTCGAGCACTGTGTGTACCTCGTCCGGTCGGGCAGTTCGGATCTCCACCGGTTCACGCCGCGACCGGTGGGCCGTGGGCGTTGCGGGGATGGCGCGGATCGTCTGGCGGGACGAACGCTCTCTTGCCACGGCCTTCCACGAGCGCCCAGTTCTCGTTGGTCTTGAGGTCGTGGTGGTGGGGACAGAACCGGTCGAGCAGCTCGAAGACCGTCGTGTGCGTCTGGGCCCAGTCCTCGCGGTGGTCGGTCTCCAGGAACGCGAGGCTGCTGCAGCCCGCGGCCGCGCACGTCGGATACAGCCACTCGAGCGCGCTCTGCTGATGGGCGTTGGGCCGGCGACCGAGGTGGGCAACCCCCACGACGTCCTTGCCTTTGGTCACGATCGCGGCCAAGAACGGATCTTCGGTGTCGAGCAGGTCGCGGATCGCAGACACCGCCACCGGCCCGTAGCCAGCGATCTCGCACACTTCGTCGCCTTCGCCGGGATGACCGAGCAGACGGGTCAAGTCGACGCGAGCCAACAGCTTTGGCCGACGGGACGGCTTCCCGCTTGGAGCGCGGTCGGCGCGGCGGGCGAGCTCGGCGAGCGCGTCGGCCGCGTAAGCCTCCATGGGTTCGCGCCGACCTTCCTTGCGAGCGTCCTCGAACAGCTCGTCGCGGATGGGTTCCAGCGTCGCCATGATCCCGGCCACGACCTCGGGGTTGTCGCGCAGGTGCAAGTTGGCGGCACCCTCGGTGTCGTTGAAGGTCCGCAGGTACCGGCGTTCGTGGATGCGCCGCCGCCGGGCCTCGAGATCGCACGCCTTGGCCTTGACGCGGGCGCACTCGTCCCGCAGCTCCCCGTAGCCGCCCGCCCGCGCCTGCTCCAAGAGCCGCGCCTCCGCCTCGGGATCGGCGCTAGCGGCGTCGGCGATCACCACGACCTGCTCGGCCGACAGCTCGCCCCGGCGCGCCGCGGCCGCGGTCTCCGGCAGGCCCTGGAGCCGTCGCGCCGCCTCGAGCGCGTCCTTGGCCTGGTTGATCGTCGTGCCCGTCGTGCGCGCCAGCTGATGCGCCGCCGAACGATCGCCGTCGCGCTTCCACAGCGCGGTCTCGGCGACACGCGCCGCCGCCAGCGCCTCCACTGTCGCGGCCATGTTCTTGATCGCGGCCGCGTCTTCGACCACGGTTGCAGCGTGCTCAGCCGAGACGCGTTCGGGATCAAAGCCTGTCGCGTATTCGCTCATCCCGCTGCGCAACTCCGACAACTTCATGATCGGAGCATAAACGTGGGGTGTGACAACTACGGCCCGGTGCCGACGCGCCTGAAGTTGCTTCTGTGCGCGGTGAGATCGATGTGATGCGCTCGTGTGCTTACGAGAATTCGAGTTCGAGTGCGGCCGCGACTTCCCGGTAACGCGACACCGGAATCAGGTGCACGCCCTGAAAGCCGCCGTTGTCACGAAGACGGAGAACCTGGTCGCGGGCCGCGTCGACGCCCGCACGCGGGTCTGCATCCACCCGGTCGACCAGTTCGTGCGGGATCACGATGTCGGGAATCGTGGAAGCCAATTGCCGTGCCATTGCGCTGCTCGCCAGCACCATGACCCCCGCATAGACGGGTACCTCGACGTCAGCGGTCTCACGCCACCGCGCGGCCGCATCGGCCGAATACGAGACCTGGAGGAACAGGAAGTCGGCCGTACGTTTCCAATCCGGCAGCAGCCCGAAGTCCGCCACTGCGCCGACACGAAACGGCCGAACAGGCTCGAGCGCCCGCGCTTCTTCGATCATCGACTGCACCGTGAGCTCGCTCGTCCGGCCCCCGGATTTCGGCTTGTCGCCGTAAACGAACAGGAACTGGTCGACCCCGTACGCCTCTGCCGTCAAGAGATCGCGCCGGAAGCCCAACAGGTTTCGGTCCCGCGAGTTCAGACAGGCGATCGAGCGGCCGCCCATCGCCTCCACCTCGTGGGCGACCGCCACACTCGATACCGTCGCCCGCCCGAGGTGGTTGTCGGGGATCAGGAAAGCGCTCGCCACTCGGCTGAGCACACCGATCTGGTGTCGCACCCGTTTGAGGTCCGGTCGTGTCGGCGGCTCGATCTCGCAGACGACCTCGGACCGATCCGGCGCCACGCGGCCACCGTAACGGCAGCGGGCGTCGGCCGTCCCGCCCTAGCCGATCAGCGACAGCGGAACAGGGCCCGATGGCAGCCGACGGAGGGCCGTGGTTCGGGCGCAGGATCGACGACGAGCTGCGCCTCATACGCGACTACCTGCAGCTCGGCGCCGATATCAACCTGAAGAACGCCGAGCGGGTCCGCGCCCTCCCCCGACGTGCCGGCGCTCGCCGCCACCGCGGTCACCCGCTCCGGAAAGCGAGGGCCGGACCCGCTCGCGTTCTAGAGCTTCGACTTGGCGATGCAGATGGCCAGGTGGGCGTCCAGGACCGCCTCGCGAGTGGCGTCCGACACCGCCGTGTCGGCTTCGGCGGCCACCTTGGCGCTGTCGCCCGCCTGCTCGAGCTCGATGATCGCGGCCCGTTCGTCGTCCAAGCCCGCAGCTTTCTCGGCCTTGTTTGCGAACTCGCCGACCACGGCAATGAGAACGGGAGATGCCTCCCGATCTGACCGAACGGACTCGAGCGCCCGATCGATCTTCGTTCGCACGTCGCGTAGACGCTCCTCGGTATTCGCCACATCTGCAGACTAGAGCCATGCAGCGCCGCGAGCTCGCCCTCGGGAGCGTGCTCGCCGCCGGCTCCATGGTCGCCGTGGGTGGTTCGGTAGCCGTGTTGAGCGTGATCACGGACTATCCCGTGTTCACCGCGCAAGCCGTGCGCTATGCGGCTGGTGCACTGCTCCTCTGGAGTTGGGCGCGCTTACTCCACCGTCCCCGGGTGCGCACGACGACAGAGGAACGTGTGCGACTGGCCGTCATCGCGGCCGCCGGCTTGGCTGGCTTCAACATCGCGGTCGTGGTCGCGCTGCGCAGCGCTGAGCCCGCCGCCGTGGGCGTGGTCGTCGGTGGCGTGCCAATCGTGCTCGCGATCATCGGCCCGCTCCTCGAGCACCGGGCGCCGTCGGCCCAGTGCCTCAGCTCGGCAGTCGTCGTCGTGCTCGGCGCCGCGCTCGTACACGGGGTCGGTCGCACGTCCTGGACGGCGTTCGGGCTCTCGCTACTCGCGCTTGCCGGCGAGGCTGCGTACACGCTCGTGGCGGTGCCGCTCCTCCCCCGGCTCGGACCGGTCGGCGTCTCGACGCGCATCTGCGCCATCGCGGCCGTGATGCTGGCGCTGACCGCGCTCGCCGTCGACGGCAGGGCCGCGTTCCAGGTGCCTTCGTGGGGTGAGGCCGCGGCGATCGCATACCTCGCCGTCGTCGTGACCGCGTTCGCCTTCGTCGCCTGGTACGAGGCCATCGGGCGGCTCGGCGTCGAGCGAACCGGGCTGTTCGCGGGGCTCCTTCCTGTCAGCACGCTGCTGATCGGCGCCGCCATCGGGGTCGAGCCGGTCCGCCCGCTCCAACTCCTCGGCACCGTCGTCGTCGGGGCCGGGCTCACAGTCGGGTTGATCGGGAGCACGACCGCCCGGGCACGGCCGATGCGCCCGGGCGTAGATTCCGTTCCACCGTGAAAGGAGGGCTGCGATGCCTGCGAATCCACCCGAGGGTTTCCCCCGCATCACGCCGTACCTGTTGTACGAGGATTGCGAAGCCGCGCTGGAGTTCCTCGCCAAGGCATTCGGCTTCACCGAAGACCTACGCGTCCCCGGGCCGGACGGCAAGGTGACGCACGCGGAGATGCGGCTGGAGGACGGCGTCATCATGATGGGCCACCCCGGGCCCGACTACCAGAACCCCAACCGGCATGGTCACGTGAACGCGACGGTGTACGTGTACGTCGACGACGTCGACAAGCACTTCGAGCAGGCGAAGAACGCGGGCGCCAAGATCATTTACGAGCCGCAGGACCAGTTCTACGGCGACCGCAACTACATGGCCGAAGACCCGCAGGGCCAGCAGTGGGGGTTCGCCACGAACATCAAGGACTTCGACCCGGAGGCGATGAAGCCTCCGTCTTAGCTCTTCGCCTTCAGCGCCTCGATCAGCTTGGGCACGACCTTGGATGCGTCGCCTACGACGCCCAGGTCCGACACGCTGAAGATGGGTGCCTCGGGGTCCTTGTTGATGGCGATGATGTTGTCGGAGCCCTTCATCCCGACCATGTGCTGCGTCGCGCCGGAGATACCGATCGCGATGTAGACCTTCGGCTTCACGGTCTTGCCGGTCTGGCCGACCTGCTTCGAGTACGGCACCCAGCCGGCGTCCACGATCGCGCGTGACGCGCCCGAGGCGCCTCTGAGCGTCTTGGCCAACTCCTCGACGAGGGGCTCGTAGGCCTCGGCACTTCCGAGCCCGCGGCCGCCGGAAACGACGACTTCGGCGTCCTCGAGCTTGGGCCCTTCCTGTTCCTCGACGTGGTGGTCGAGCACCTGCGCCTCTCCTGCGCGTCCGGCGTCGACGCCGTCGACCTTGGCGACCTCGGCCGTGCCGCCGCCACCGGGCTCGGCCGCGAACGACTTGGGCCGGATCCCGGCGAGGTACGGCTGCTCGCCCTCGAAGGCGGCGGTGACGATCGTGTTGCCGCCGAAGACGGCCGTGCTCACCGTGACCGTGTCGCCGTCGACCTCGACTGCGTTGCCGTTCGTGAGCACAGGCCGGTCGAGCTTTGCCGAGAGGCGGCCCATGGCGTCGCGTCCGTCGTAGCTCTGCGCGAAGAGAATCAGGTCGGGCTGCTCTTCAGCGACGAGCTTGGCGAGCAGCGCGCCGCCCACGACCCCGCTCAGCGAGGAGCCGTGGTCGGCCGCGTGCACCTTCGTCGCGCCGTACTCGCCGAGCTGCGGCGCCATCGTGTCGGCGTCGTCGCCGGCGTACACCGCCTCGACGGTGTCTCCGATCTCGCGCGCCTTTGTGAGCAGCTCGAGCGTCGCCGAGGTCGCCTTCCCGTCCTCACCCTCGGCGTAGACCCACACCTTCGAAAGTGCCATCGGCAGTGGCCTCCTAGATGACCTTGAGCTGCTCGAGGAAGGCGACGATCCGTTCGTGGGCGTCGCCTTCGTCCTCGATCTTCTCGCCCGCCTGCCGTTCCGGCGCGGCTTCGATCGACTTGATCTCCTGACGGGCGCCCTTCCAGCCGACCTCGTCCTCGGACAAGCCGAGGTCGGCGACCTTCGCCTGGTCGACCGGCTTGTTCTTGGCCGCCATGATCCCCTTGAAGGACGGGTAGCGCGGCTCGACGACCCCGGCGGTGACGCTCACGACCGCGGGAAGCGACGCCTCGACGATGTCATAGCCGGCTTCGGTCTGCCGCTGGATCTTGACCTTGCCGTCGGCGACCTCGATGTGCTTGGCGAAGGTGAGCGACGGCCAGCCGAGCAGCTCGGCGACCTGCGCCGGGACCGTGCCGGTATAGCCCTCGGTCGACTCGGTCGCGGTCACGACGAGGTCGATGCCGCCGGCGCGCTCCACCGCCTTGGCGATCACCTTGGCCGTCGCCAACGCGTCCGAGCCCTGGAGGACCGGGTCGGACACGAGCACGGCCTTGGCGGCGCCCATGGCCAGGGCGGTACGCAGCCCCGACACCTCGTCGTTCGGGACCATCGAGATCAGCGTGACCTCGCCGCCGCCGGCGCTGTCGGCGAGCTGAAGGGCCATCTCGACGCCGTAGCTGTCGGAGTCGTCGAGGATCAGCTTGCCCTCGCGCTTGAGCGTCTTGGTCTCCGGGTCGAGCTCGCCCGGCACGGCCGGGTCGGGGATCTGCTTCACGCAGACGGCGATGTTCATCCCACTCCTATTCCCCCAAGGCGGTCTCACGATTCTGGCCCGCCCGGGCCGCCGGCGTCGAAGCGGTCCCCGGCGGGGTCGCCGGCGGATGACGGCACTACCGTCGTGGCGCATGCCGGCGGACGTCGACGTTCTCGTGGTGGGTGCAGGACCGGCGGGCGCCGCCGCCGGTCTCGCGGCGCGCCGGCGAGGCCTCGACGTGCTCGTGGTCGACAAGGCCCGCTTTCCCCGCGACAAGACGTGTGGCGACGGGCTCACCACCGCGGCGCTGCGTGACCTCGAGCAGCTCGGCCTCGACCTCCGCACCCTTCCGGGGTACATGGCGGTGCGCGAGACGATCCTCGTCAGCCCGAGTGGCCGGCGCGTGTCCCTTCCACTCCCACCCGACGGTGACTATGCCGCGGTCGTGCCCCGCGTCGAGCTCGACGCCGCACTCGTCGCCAAGGCGCGCGATTCGGGCGTCGAGGTGCGTGACGGCACCGCCGTCAGCGCAGTCGAGGTCGGCAGCGACAGTGTCACCGTGTCGCTGGGCGACAACGGCGCGGTGCGCGCGGGCTTCGTCGTCGCCGCCGACGGGCACTACTCGTTCGTGCGGCGTTCGTTGCGGCCGCCGGCCCCGCCCGAGCTCGGCACCTGGCACGCGTTCCGGCAGTACTTCCGGGGCGTCGACGACCCGCGGCTGTACGTGCTCTTCGAAGCCGACCTGCTCCCCGGGTACGCGTGGGTCTTCCCGCTGCCCGACGGGCGCGCCAACGTCGGGTTCGGGGTCCTGCGGCGGCCCGGTATGAGCGGCAAGGAGCTCAACGCTCGCTGGCGCGAGCTGCTCAGCCGCGACAGCGTCCGCACCGTGCTCGGGCCCGCCGCCGAGCCCGAGGCCACCCACCGCGCCTGGCCGATCCCGGCGTCGTTCGAGTACGACGCGCTCGCCGACGGCCGCGTGCTCTACGTGGGCGACGCCGCCAACGCCGTCGACCCGCTCACCGGCGAGGGGATCGCGCAGGCGATCGAGACGGCCATCCTGGCCGTCGACGCCATCGCCACCGGCAACGCCTCGGGAGTCGGTCAGCTCTACCGCGACGGCGTCCGGCGCGCGCTCGGACGCGACCTCCGCTTCGCCGCTGCACTCCAGCGCGTGCTCCGCTCAGGCCGAGGCGCACGCGCTGCGGTGGGCGTTGCGGGCCTGACGCCGTGGACGCGGCGCAACTTCGTCCGCTGGATGTTCGAGGTCTATCCCCGCGCGCTGCTGCTCACACCCGACCGCTGGCGGCGCGGCATGTTCGCCGGCGGCGGCGCCTACGGCACCTGACGATCGCGAGAGGGCGGTTACACCTCGGCGCCGTACGGCGGGGCCGGGTCGTACTCCATGAAGCGACGCACAGCCCGTGCGTGCGCCGTCCCATAGATCTGACCGACCACCCAGAGCGCCATGTCGATTCCGGCCGAGACGCCGGCGGCGGTCACCACGTTCCCGTCGCGGACGTACCGGACGTCATCGAGGACGGTGATGTCGGTCTTCTCCCGAAAACGCTCGATCGAGGTCCAGTGCGTCGTCACGCGTTTCCCTGCCAGCAGGCCGGCGGCGTGCAGCAGGAAGGAGCCGGTGCACACGCTGGTCACCCAGGTGCAATTCTCGGCGGCCGCCTTGATCCATTCGACCAGCGCAGGGTTGTCGACCTCGCGACGTGTGCCGTTCCCACCCGGCACGACCAGCACGTCCAGTGGTGGCGCGTCTGCGAGTGTGTGATCGGGCAGGACGCGCATGCCCCATGCAGCGCGTACCGGCTCGGGACTCTCGGCGACGAGCACCGTTCGATCCCCTTCGGTCCGTGCCATGGAGAACACCTCCCACGGGCCGGCGAAATCCAGCTCCTCGTTGTCGTCGAACAACAAGATCCCGGTGGTCAGCGGCATCAGTCGGTCTCCTCGGTGAGTCGGCGTTCTGGGAAACGCGAGCACACGATCCGGCGTCGCACACGTCGAGCATGCTCGGACACGGCCAGTGGCCGCAATGACATTCCCACGATCTCTGCCATCAGGGGTCCTACGCGCCGCCGGTACGGTGTGCGCCGATGACCAGCGCCCGCATCCAGACGGTGCGCCTGCTCGATGAGCTCGCCGCCAACGCGGTCGCGGCCACGACCGTGCAGCTCGTCGACGGGTGGTGGCTCCGGGCCGCTCCCGAGTACCCGTTCCGTCGCTGCAACTCCGCGCTCCCGTATGCCGGTGACAGCACAGGCCTCGAGACACATATCGCCGTGGTCGAGGGCTTTTACCGCGACCGCGGTCTCCCGGTTCGATTCCAGATGAGCCCAGCGGCGCTGCCGGCCGGACTCGACGACATGCTCGAGACGCGCGGCTACGAGATCGAGGAACCGACGCTGGTGCTCGCGGGCGACACCGGAAGGGTCGCCGAGCGCACAGGTCGCGACGACACTGACACGGTCGCGGTCGACGAGGGGATCGACGAGTTCTGGGCCGCCGAGTACGCGTCTGCGTTCGGCGATGACGAGACAGAACGCGACCGGCTGCGTGCATATGCCGCTCTCCTGCGGCACCTCGGCCCCGCCGTGGGGACGGCGGTGCTTCCCGTCGACGAGACGCCGGCTGCCGTCGGGCTCGGGGTACTCGAACGGGGTTGGACCGGTGTGTACGCGATGGGCACGCGACCGGCGGCCCGCCGCCGCGGCGCGGCGACCGCCATCCTGAACGGCCTGGCCCGGTGGGCACAGGAACGTGGCGCTGCCCGCATGTACCTTCAGGTGGAGACGACGAACGACGGCGCCCGGCAGCTCTACACGCGCGCCGGCTTCGAGACGATGTACCGGTACCACTACCGCACGTCCGCTTGACCGCTTGGTCAAGCGGCGGGAACACTCCTTCTCATGAGTATCGACTTCACACTTCCGCCGGACGTCGACGAGGTCCGCGGCCGCGTCCGGGAGTTCATGGACGAGGTGGTGCGACCCGCGGAGGAGAAGCTGTACGCCAACGCGCCCGACGGCGAACCTGATCGCGGCGACATCGTGCGGATGATCATCGAGCTGCGGCAGAAGGCCCACGAGTGGAACGTGTGGCTCCCCCACATGCCCAAGGAGTGGGGTGGGCTCGGGCTCGGCATCACTGCGATGGCCTTCGTGTCGGCGGAGGCCGCCCGCACCACGTTCGGGCCGTTCATCCTCAACGCACAGGCTCCCGACGAGGGCAACCAGCACACGCTCCTGCACCACGCCACCGAGGAGCAGAAGGAGAAGTATCTCCGGCCGCTGCTCGAGGGCCGGGTGCGCTCGTGCTTCGCGATGACCGAGCCCGAAGTGGCCGGGTCCGACCCCACCGGCATCCGCACCACGGCCGTCCAGGACGGCGACGAGTGGGTGATCAACGGCCACAAGTGGTTCATCAGCGGCGCCAAGGGCGCGAGCTTCGCCATTCTCATCGCCAAGACCGATCCCGACGCCGACCCGCCGCAAGCCTCGAACACCGCGTTCATCGTCGACCTGCCCGCCGAGGGATGGGAGATCGTCCGCGACATCGACACGATGGCCGGCCACGGCAACCACTGCGAGATCCGCATCACCGACCTGCGCGTGCCGAACGAGAGCATCCTCGGCGGACGGGGGAACGGCCACCTGCTCGGTCAGGCGCGCCTCGGACCGGCCCGGCTCGCGCACTGCATGCGCTGGATCGGCCAGACCGAGCTCGCGCTCGAGATGCTCGTGAAGCGGGCGGAGGAACGCCACCTGCACGGCGCTCCGCTAGCCGAGAAGCAGGCGATCCAGTGGATGATGGCTGACTCGGCGATGGAGCTGTACGCCGCCAAGCTCATGGTGCTTCATGCCGCGTACAAGATCGAGAACGAGCAGCCGTTCCGGCAGGAGGTCAGCTTCGCCAAGCACCATGTGGCGAACATGCTCTGGAAGGTCGTCGACCGCGCCATCCAAGTGCACGGCGCCCTCGGCTACTCCACCGACACGCCTCTGGAGCGGATGCTCAAGCATGCCCGATCGGCCCGCCTCGTCGACGGCGCCGACGAGGTGCACCAGGCCCTCATCGCCCGCAACGTGCGCGCCGCGGTCAAGGACACAGGCGACAGCCGCGCCGCAACAGGCGACTTCGACTTCTAGAGCCGGCCCAACTGTTCGAGCACCGTGGCGCGATCCCAGTAGATGCGCTCGCCGGCCATGAGCCCGTCGCGGAGGTCGCAACGAGGATGACCGGCACCTCGATGCTCCGGCCGGTCGGTTCGATCCCGAGGAACGGGCCGCCGTGCTTCCCCCGCCACGTCGTCTCCGCCACCGCGGTCGCGGGCTCGACAAGATGCAACCGCTCCGGTGTGACCTCGGTATCGAACGCGTCCCACCACATCCGGTAGTAGGCCGTCGCGCCGGCGTGGCCTTCGAAGCGTCGGCCCAGCGCGAGGTCTTCGAACACGCAGTCGTCGGTGAGCGTGGCGAGCGTGTCCTCGATGTCGTGCCGGTTCTCGGCGTCGAGATGCCGGCCCAGCAGCTCCAAGTAGTCGCTTGCCGGCATCTAGATCGGCGGCGGCGCGGCGACCGAGAAGTGGGGCTCGAGGTGCGTCGTGTCGTTGAAGCGCCGCACCACGATGCGATCGCCATCGACGACGATGTGGCTGATCGACGCGTTGTCGGCACCGATGAACGCGAAGCCGCGAGCGTCCGTAGCGCCGGCAAGGACCTGGCCGATGACGCCGCCGTGCGTGACCACCACGACGAGCTCGTCCCGGTGGGCGCGGGCGACGCGCGCGATACCCGCCTGCACCCTGTCGCGGAACACATCGACCGGCTCGGCGCCCGGGATCGGGTCCCAGCGCTCCTCCTCGATGGCGCGCACGAACGCCGGGTCCCGCTCCTCGGCCTTCACCCGCAACAGCCCGCCTTCCCATTCCCCCAGGTAGACCTCGCGCAGGTTCGGTTCGACCCGAGGCTCGATGCCAAGGCGCTGTGCAAGCGGGGCCGCCGTCTCGACCGTCCGCCGCAACGTGGTCACGTAGATCGCGGCGATGTCCTCGCCTGCGAGCCGGTTCGCCAATCGCTCGGCCTGCTCAACGCCGACGGGGTCGAGCGGCGGGTCGCCATGCCCGTCGACGAGCTCGAACGGCTGCTCCGGGTCGACGGGCTGGGACTCGCCGTGGCGCACGAGCAGGATCTCGGTCGCGCCCGGCGGCGGCGTGTAGCGATGCTGGCGGTATCGCTTGCCCTCGGTGTCGGTCACAGGCCGCAAGACTACGGTTCGCCGCGGTGACGGCGTGACCTGGGATCCCGAGCTCGACGAGCTGCGGCGACGCACCGAGCTGGCCGCGGCGATGGGCGGCGAAGAAAAGGTCGCCCGCCAGCACGAGGCGGGCAAGCTCACCGTGCGCGAGCGCATCGAAGCGCTCGTCGATGCTGGAACCTTCCACGAGGTCGGCGCGCTCACCGGACGGGCCGAGTACGACGACGGTCAGCTCGCGAGCTTCACGCCCGCGAACTTCGTCATGGGCTGGGCCCGCATCGACGGGAGGCCGGTCGTCGTCGCGGGCGACGACTTCACGGTCAGGGGCGGCGCGGCCGACGCGTCGATCTTCCAGAAGCAGGTCCACGCCGAGCAGATGGCGAACGAGCTGCGCATCCCGATCGTCCGGCTGGTCGACGGCTCGGGCGGGGGCGGCTCGGTGAAGTCGATCGAGACGATGGCGCGCAGCTTCGTTCCCTTCAACCCGGGTTGGGAATGGGTGGTCGAGAACCTCGCCACCGTCCCTGTCGTGTCGCTGTGCCTCGGGTCGGTGGCGGGGCTCGGCGCGGCGCGCGTCGTGACGAGCCACTACTCGGTCATGGTGCGCGGCACGTCGCAGCTGTTCGTCGCGGGACCGCCGGTGGTGGCGCGCCTCGGCGAGCAGGTCGACAAGGAGCAGCTCGGCGGCAGCGAGATCCACGGTCGCAACGGCGCCGTCGACGACGTGGTCGGCACCGAGCACGAAGCGTTCGCGCGAGCACGGTCCTTCCTCGCGTATCTTCCACCGTCCGTCGACGATGTTCCGCCGCGCGCAGCTCCGACCGACGACCCGGAGCGGAAGGAGGACTCGCTCGTCGACACGATCCCCCGCGACCCGCGGCAGGTGTATAAGGTCCGCGGCATCGTCGAGGCGGTCGTCGACCGCGGATCGTTCTTCGAGATCGGCCGCGGCTACGGCCGCTCGGCGGTGACCGGGCTCGCGCGCCTCGACGGCTGGCCGGTCGCAGTGCTGGCCGGTGATCCCTACTTCTACGGCGCGGGCTGGACGGCGGACGCGTCCCAGAAGGTGACCCGGTTCGTCGATCTCGCCGACACGTTCCACCTGCCCGTCGTCCACCTCGTCGACAATCCGGGGTTCGTCATCGGGGCCGACGCCGAGCGGGCCGCCACCATCCGACACGGCGCCCGCGCCCTCGCCGCCATCTATCAGGCCCGGGTGCCGTGGTGCTCGGTGATCCTGCGCAAGGTCTACGGCGTTGCCGGCGCCGCGCATCAGAACGCGGCCCGGCTCAAGTACCGGTTCGCGTGGCCGTCGGGAGACTGGGGAAGTCTGCCGCTCGCGGGTGGCATCGAAGCCGCGTACAAGGCGCAGCTCGAGGCCGCCGACGACCCCGACGCGGTCCGGGCCGAGATCGAGCGGCGCCTCGACGCGGCGCGTTCGCCGTTCCGCACCGCGGAGGCGTTCATGATCGAGGAGATCATCGACCCGCGCGACACGCGCCCGCTGCTGAGCGAGTTCGCCAATCTCGTCGCGCCCTTGCGCGGCACCGGGCGCACCGAGCGCGGCACGAGGCCGTAACCACCGCGACGCTGTGCCCAAGGTCACGTAGACCATCGAACGAACCGGGCATACCGTGACGGAACCGGCGTCGGGGGGGCGCATGACACAGCAAGCCGAGCAGGCACCAGACTTCTGAGCCTCGCGCTCACACCCGAGTTCCGCGAAAACCCGTATCAGTTCTTCTCGGTGTTGCGCGAGCACGATCCCGTGCACCACACACCGTTCGGCGTCTATCTCATAAGTCGCCACGCTGACGCCGCCACGATCGTGCGCGACCCGCGGCTCAGCAACAACCAGCGCAACTCCGAGCTGTACGAGAGCTTCGTCAGGGCGGGCGGCGAACCGGAAGGCGCGATGGCCGAGATGAACGACGTGGTCATGTTGTTCCTCGATCCGCCTGACCACACCCGTCTGCGCAGCCTGGTGAGCAAGGCGTTCACCCCGAAGATGGTCGAGCGGCTCCGGGCCCGGATCCAGCGGATCGTCGACGAGCGACTCGACGCCGTGGTCGCGCGAGGCGACGGCCGGATGGATGTCGTGACCGACCTCGCGTATCCGCTCCCCGTCGTGATCATCTGCGAGCTGCTGGGCATCCCGCCCGAGGACCACGCCACGTTCCAGGCCTGGTCATCGGAGCTCGCCGCGAGCATCGACCCCGATCCGTTGATCACGCCCGAGCAGCAGGTACGCATCAACGCCGCCGGTGAGGCGTTCCTCGAATACTTCGCGGCGCTCATCGAGCGGCGGCGCCGGTCACTGAGCGACGACCTGCTGTCGGCGCTCATCGAGGCCGAAGAGGGCGGCGACCGACTGAGCGAGGAGGAGCTGCTCGGGACGGCGCTGTTCCTGCTCATCGCCGGGCACGAGACGACCGTCAACCTCATCGGCAATGGCGCGCTCGCGTTGCTGCGGAACCGCGACCAGCTCGAGCGTCTCCGTGACAACCCGACTCTCGACCACCACGCGGTGGAGGAGCTCCTGCGGTTCGACAGTCCGGTGCAGCTGACGCAGCGCATCACGCTCGACGAGTACCAAGTCGGCGACGTCACGATCCCAAAGGGTCAGAATCTCGTCCCGTTGCTCGGCGCGGCCAACCACGACCCGGCCGAATTCGCCGAACCCGATCGACTCGACCTCGGCCGGAAGAACGCGAACCGTCACCTCGCGTTCGGCGGCGGCCACCACTTCTGCCTCGGGGCGGCCCTGGCGCGTCTCGAAGGTGAGGTGGCTATTCCCTCGCTTGTGCGGCGGTTCCGCAACCTCGAGCTCGCCGGCAGCCCGGAACGTCGCGACACGTTCACCCTCCGGGGACTCACGCACTTACCCGTTTCGGTGAGCTAGCCCGCCGGCAGCGCGACCAGACAGAACTCCGTTCCCTCCGGGTCGATCATGACGACATCGGTCCCTTCGGGCCCCGCGTGCACTTCGCCCGTGTGCGCGCCGCCGAGTTGCTCGACCCGAGAGATCGCAGCATCGAGGTCGTCGACCCAGATGTCGAGGTGCACGCGCGCCTTCCCGACCTTGGCCTCGGGAACGGGCTGGAAGTTGATCCTCGGCCCTCCGCGCACCGTCGGGCCGAGGTGGAACCAGCCTTCTTCTCCCGGCTCGGCGGGACAATCGAGCAATGCGGCCCAGAACGCCGCCACGCGTTCGGCATCGCCGCAGTCGATCGTGACCTCGCCCCATGCCGCCTGTGGTCGGGCCACGTCAGATCTGGCGGCCCATGAATCCCGCCAGCTTGTCCGCGGCCGACGCGGGCTCCGGCACGTCCACTTTCGGTCCGAACGGCGCTTGACCATCAGGGCCCCGAAACTCGTCCGGGATGAACTGGGCCGCCTCCAGTAGTCGCGCCGCCAGCGCGGGGTCGAGATCCGTCGGCTGCCCGGTCGCCGTGGCGAGATCCCACCCATGCGTGAACGTATCGTTCGCGGCGACCAGGACGAAGATCGACCCGGGCAGCTCGCCGAACGGCAGCGTCATCACCTTTTCCATCGCGCCGTCGGCACTGAACGCCTTGACGGCGCGCTCGGCGCCTTGCTCGAATTCGGCCTTGAAGTCGCCGGCCGTGTGATCGGCGTCGCCAACGGGCGGGGCGGTTCCGGTTCCGGTCTCGGCCGTCACTGCGAAGTACGTCGTGCCTCCGACGATGTGATTGACGAGGTCGCGCACCGTCCACGAGGCGCACGGTGTCGGCAGGTCCAGCTGTTCGGCGGAGACGTTCCTCAGGATGCTTCCTGTCGACGCGAACGCCTGCCGAAGAACTTCTGCGCTCATGTTGCTCCTCGGGTCGACCCCGGCTTCGGCGGGGGGTACGGCAGCCGCATCATGCGGTCCCAACCGCGGTCTGTCATCAGCGCCCGCGTGACGAGGATCATGCGGCCGCCGAATGTGGTCCGGTATCGGGGGCGCGGCCGGCGGCGACGGATCGCCCGCTCAATGACCTTGGCCACGCTCTCGGGCGGAGCGGACAACATGGCCATCGGTCCTTCGTACGCGCCGGCCGTGCGCGCCGCGACACCGGCGCTGAACTCCGCGTAGGGGCCATCACCGCCGTGCGCGGTAACGGTCGACACCGCGGTGTCGGCGAACTTCGTTCTGATGATCCCGGGCTCGATCACCGACACGCGAATCCCGAAGGGCTTGACCTCGTAACGGAGGGCGTCGCTCATCGCCTCCACCGCGTGCTTGCTGGCGTGGTATGGACCGCCACCCGGGAAGGTGAGCCGGCCGCCGATCGAGCTGACGTTCACGACGCGCCCCCAGCGCTGACGACGCATCCCCGGCAGCGCGAGCTGGATCAGGTGCACCATGCCGAAAAGATTCGTCTCGAACTGCCGGCGCCACTCATCGAGCGGGACCGCCTCGACGGGACCTTCGAGCCCGAAGCCGGCGTTGTTGACGAGCGCGCCCACCGCGCCGTCCGCTTCCTCGATCTCGCCAACAGCCGCTCGCCGTGAATCATCGTCGGCGACGTCCAGCGTCAGTAGCTTGCACCCGGCGTCAGCGAGGTCCTTGATCGACTCGGGTCTGCGGGCCGACGCATACACGGTCCAGCCCCGACGAGCGAGGTGCTCGGCCGTCGCGCGTCCGATTCCGGTCGAGCACCCGGTCACGAGCACGGCCTTCGCCACGTCGCCGGACACGTCCGCACCGTAGCTCAGCTCCTAGAATCGGTCGCTATGTCCCATTGGCTGACGGCGCCGCACTGGTCGTCCGATATCCCGCTCGATACACCGCATCCGCGCCTCGACGCGCTCGACGAGGCCGGCTACGTGCGACTACGCGACCTCACCCCGCCGATCCCCGAGTCCGAGTTCCTCGGGCTCGAGTACATGGACTGGAAGAGCGGCGGCGACACGAACTTCGCCCCCATCGCCACCGCGGACGGCGAGCTCGACTGCCGCGGCTTCTGGAAACCCGGCGACGAGCGCCCTGACAAGGACGGCAAGTTCACGATCAACGCTGAGCGGTGCTCCGAGATCAAACGCTACGTCGAAACCGTGGGCGCCAACTTCGGGCGGGTGCGCGTGATCAAGCTCGAGCCGCAGGACTACGAGACCGCCCTGCGCCAGATGCACCGTGACGACAACAACCGATTCAACCCCGACGACCAGGGGTGGGTCGTGCGCTCGTGGCTCGAGCTCACCGATTTTCCGGACAGCTTCATGGTCCTCATGCAGCAGAACGAGGACGGTCTCCCGGACCCCGAGACCGAAGTCCACATCCCGCTGCACCGCGGCTCGCAGTTCTTGCTGGACACGCAGCGCCTGTGGCACGTCGTCTGCCACACCGGTGACGCGCCCCGGTACGCGCTGATCTCCAGCTTCGAGAGCGGTCCCGCCCTCGAGCACTGGATCGAGTCGCAGCTGCCGTAAGAGCGCTCCGGTCACGCGAGCGCGTGCTCGATCGCGGCCGTGAAGTCCGGGGGCGCCTCGAGCATCGGATAGTGCCCGACCCCGCGTAGGCGCACGAGCGTCGCGTCAGGTCGGGCCTCGTGCAGGCGCTCGGCCATCGGCCACACCGCGATGGGATCGGCGTCGCCCCAGACGATCGTCAGCGGTGACGGGTGTCGCTCGATCGCGCCGGTCCAGCGGCCTTCGTGATCGCGTCGCTCCTCGACGTACCGGATCGTGCGCGGCAGGAGGAGGTCACCACCGTCGCGGAGGACCAGGTCCGCCGCCGTCTCGACGTCCTCGTCGGGGACGGCGGAGGCGGGCGCGAACGTCCCCCGCAGGGCTTGGACAAGCGCGTCGCGCCCCAGCCCGTCGACGAGACGCTCGTCGGGCAGCGAGAGGAGCAGCTGCTGGCCGTCGGTGAGGTGGGCCATCCCGAGGTAGATGGAACCGTTCGAGATCACCCGGCGCGCCACGTCGAATGACAGCGTGCCGTCGGTGGCGCGCGCCAGAAGCTCGCCGCCCAGCGAGTCGCCCATGTCGTGCGTGATCAGCGTGACCTCGTCCAGCCCGAGCTCGCGAGCCACGGCTTCGACGACGTCGGCCTGCTCGAACAGCGAGTAGCGCTGGTCGGGCTTGTGGGAGAGCCCGTACCCGGGCATGTCGACAAGCACGACGCGGTGACGCCGGGACAGGTCGTCGAGCACCCGGTGCCAGTCGTGCGACGACGTCGGGAACCCGTGAAGAACGAGTGCTGGCTCGCGGGCCGGATCCGTTGGCTCAGTCGGGCCGTGATCGATGACGAAGATCCGATGCTCGAGCACTCCGAGATACACGCCGTGGCGCTCCCACGCACCGACCTCGTCGCCCGCCGCCGCCATGCGGGCATCGTAAGCTGCGCCGCTTGCCCACCTCGCCGCGCTCCTACCGAATCGACACCGGCGGGCTGAGCCTCGCGGTGCACGAATGGGGTGGTGACGGCCACCCCGTTCTGCTCGCGCACCCGACCGGCTTCCACGGGCTGACGTGGGCGCCTGTGGCGGCGCGGTTGGTTGTGCGCGGTCGGCGGGTGTGGTCGTTCGACTTCCGGGGCCACGGCGACAGCGATCGGTCGCGGGACGGGTACCACTGGGCCGAGTTCACCGACGACATGCTCGCCGTCGTCGACCATCTCGGCCTGCGCGGCGAGGCGACCATGCTCGCGTGCGGTCACTCGAAGGGCGCGGCTGCGCTGCTCCTCGGCGAGGCACGCGAGCCGGGCACGTTCGCCCGCCTGTGGTGCTACGAGCCGATTGTGTTCCCGTCCGACGAGTCTCTGGAGCCGCAGCACGACTTCCCGCTGGCGGAGGGCGCACGCAGGCGGCGTGCCTTGTGGTCGTCGCGCGAGGAGGCGCTGACGTCGTACGCGGCAAGGCCCCCACTCGACGCGCTCGACCCGGACGCGCTGCGCGCCTACGTGGATTACGGCCTTCGTGACCGCCCGGACGGTCAGGTGGAGCTGAAGTGCCTGCCCGAGGACGAGGCGACGACCTACGCGATGGGCGTCGCCAACGGCGTCTACCCGCGGCTACACGAGGTGCAGTGCCCGGTGCTGGTCGTGTGCGGCGAGAACACCGACGCGATCCCGCCGAAGCTGGGGGAGATGATCGTGGAACGGCTCCCACTCGGCCGGCTCGAGGTCATGCCCGGGGTCGGGCACATCGGGCCGATGCAGGACCCGGACGCGACCGTGGACTCGATGCTCCGCTTCGCGGCCGAGACCGGGGGCTAGCGCGAATACGGCGTCTCGGGCCTCGCCTGGCGCTCGCCGTCGACCACGAGATCGACATGCTCGTTGTAGAAGCACATGAGCCCGGTGATGCCCTCGGCGTCAGGGATCGGCGTGACGTAGCTCCACACGAGGTTCTCGTGCACGTCATCGCCGACGTGGAGCGACCAGTACGACGCCTCGCCCTTGAACGGACAGGTCGTCTCGCGGTCGGTGGGCCGGAGCAGGTCGGTGCGGACGTGCTCGCGGGGAAGGTAGTAGCGGGTCGGGAGCCCGGTCTCCTCGAGGAGCACGGGCGTGTCGGACTCGGCGACCGTCTCGCCGTTGACGCTGACCTCGACGTGCAGGTCAGCGGGAGTGATCGTGATGCGGTGGCCCTGGGTCATACCGCGACCGTAGTGCTGACCTGGCCGGTGTCCGGACGATCCGACAAGCTGTGCGCATGGGGACCTCCCCGCAATTCGGGCACCTCGCGTTCATCTGCGCGATGCCTATGGAGCTCTCGCCGCTGGTGAAGAAGCTGGCGCTGCGCAAGACCGAGATGGGGGGCGTCACGGTGCAGGCGGGCACACTCGATGATCGACCGGTCGTCGCCATCGTCACCGGAATGGGCACAAAGCTTGCGACCGAGGGGACCGAGCGCCTCCTCGACGCGGTACCCGTCGAGCGGGTAGTCGTCGTCGGCATCACCGGCGCGGTGGAGAACGAGACGGCGATCGGGACGCTCATCCTCCCCGAGGTCGTCGTGAACAGTGCGACCGGCGCCGAGTACCGGCCGGCCCCGCTGGGCGAGGGCGCACCGAGCGGGAAGATGTGGACGGGCGACGAGCTCCTGATCGAGCCGGACGTGCTGGCCGACCTTCGGTCGAAGGGCGTCGTGTCGCTCGACATGGAGACGGCCGCCATCGCCGAGAGCTGCGAGCGGCGCGGCATCCCCTGGTCGGTCTTCCGCGTGATCAGCGACCGGGCCTCTGACGGCACCGTCGACGAGGAGGTGTTCCGGCTCAGCAACCAGGACGGCACACCCAACGGGCGAGCCGTCGCCCGCTACTTCCTGAAGCACCCGGGCCGTATCCCGCAGATGGTCCGCCTCGCCAAAGGCGCCCGGCTCGCCACCAGGTCCGCCGCCGACGCCGCGATCCGCGCCGCGCGTCAGTCGTAGCTCATCTGCTCTTCCCAGTCGGGCGCGCGTCCCTCGGGCGTGAGGTCGAGCAGGTTGAAGAGAGGCTCGATGGTGCCGGCGTGGCGCGGATCCTGGCCTGGGTCTCTCGGCGCGTACAGCAGCTCCGAGCTCCAGGAGTGACGGGTCGCGTCGCCGTCGCGGTGGAACACCGTGAGCATCGGCATCTGATCACCGTCCTCGGTCTCGGCGTGGTAGTCGCGCTTGAACGTGTTCTCGGCTGCGGAGAGGAGACGGAGGCGTCGCCACCCGCGCTCCCTCGCAAACGCGAGGACGCGCGGGAGCGGAGCTTTGGCGACGACGGCGAAGTTGATCTGCTGGGAGACGTGCTCGGCGGCACCGTCGAGCTGGTCGAGCAGGGCTGTGCACGACGGGCACGGTCCCTCTTCGAGCGGTAGACGCTCCGTCTCGCCCTCGGATGGCCCTTGGCGCTGGTCTCCGTGGTGGCGCGGGAACATGAAGTTGTAGATCACGAGGGAGTCCTTGCCCGGCGCGAACAGCTCCGAGAGCCGCACGTCGGTGGGCTCGCCGTCCGCACCTGCGCCCTGGAAGACATAGTCCTCGGGGACGACTCCCCCCGGCGGCAGCTCCCGGCGAGCGACAGCTACTCGCTCCATGGTCCGGCGAAGCTCGACCTCCTGATCGAGGAGCCGGTCGCGGGCCTCCCGGTACTGGGGCGATTCATTCGGAAACGTGACGCCCATGGGCTTCCTCTCCTCTGCTCGGAGCTTCTGAATAGACGGATCGCAGCCGGGCGATTCATCGCTGGGCAATGTATGCCTTGACAGAAATATAACTATCAAGGTATGTTAGTGCGCGATGGCGACGACCTTCGACGTGCTGGCGGAGCCGTCCCGGCGGGACATCCTGGACCTACTGCGGGAAGGCGAGCGTTCGGTCGGGGAGCTGGTCGACCATCTCGCGCTGAGCCAGCCCGGCGTCTCGAAGCACCTGCGGGTGCTGCGCGACGCCGGGTTGGTCGTCGTCCGCCCCAACGGCCAGCGCCGGATGTACGAGCTACGGGCCGAGCCGCTGGTTGAGATCGACGCCTGGCTCGGTCCCTACCGCCGGCTCTGGTCGAAGCGCCTCGATGCCCTCGAACGCCACCTCGACGAGGAGGACTAGCGAATGCCGTCCAAACAGAGTGACCACGGAACCGTCGAGCAGATCCACGGCAGGTGGGTCCTTCGGTTCGAACGCCGCCTGCCTCACCCGCAAGAGCGTGTGTGGGATGCGCTCACACGACCCGAGCGCATACGCGAGTGGTTCGGTGAGGGCGACATCGACCTCGACCTCGTCGAAGGCGGGAAGTTCGAGGTCCGTACCACCGGCCCGCCCGAGCTCGTCGAGGCCGTCATCCGCGAGGCGGGCGAGGAAGCGCTCGTCCAGCACAACACGGTCCTGCGGGTCGAACCGCCGTCCGTGTTCGAGCACAGCTTCGGCGATCCCGACTCCGTCGTGCGCTGGGAGCTCACACCAGACGGCGATGGAACCTTGCTGCGTCTCGCGCACACCGAGCCTCCGACGTTCACGACAACCAAGGACGGACCCCGCGACCTCGCCGGCTGGCACTCGCTGCTCGAACAGCTCGCGCAAGTACTCGACGGCGAGCCCGTCGATTGGCGGGTGGAGCGCTGGGAGGCCCTGCGCGACGAGTACGCGGCCCGGTCGCGGTGATCCCCGTCAACGCGCCGTCTTGAAACCCTCCACGACGCGTGCCCAGCGTTCGGGGTCGTTCTTGTACGGGGCGTAGAAGCTGACGCGATCGACGATGTCGCCGTAGCGGGCGAGCAGCTTGCCGGGGATCTCCTCGGGCTCGCCCGCGACGGCGAACGTCCCGAGCATGTCGTCGTCGATCAGCTCGCCCATCGTCACCCAGTCGCCTTGCTTCGAGAGGCGGTTGAGCTCGCCTTGGAGATCGCCCCAACCGTGGAGCTCGAGCACGCCCCGATATGCGAGCGTCGACCCGTAGAACGCAATCTGTTGCTTGGTGCCGCGCCGGGCGTTCTCGTACTCCTCTTCGTTGGTGCCGGTGACGACGAACATCGGACCGGACAGCTCGAAGTCGCCGCGCTGCTTGCCGGCCTTGGCCCAGCCCCGCTCGAGCGCCGGCAGCGTCACCTCGCGCACGTACCGTTCGGTCGTGAAGCCGTGCAGCAGGATGCCGTCGGCGGCCTCGCCCGCGACCTCCGTCATCCGCTCTCCCACGGCGGCGAGGAACACCTTCGGGTTGCCGTACGGGTTCGGGCCCGGATTGAAGAACGGCGTCATGAGCGTGTGCCGGTAGAACTCGCCCCGGAAGTCGAGCTTCCCGCCGTCGGCCCAGCTCGCCCAGATCGTCCGCATCGCGAGGATGAACTCGCGCATCCGATCCGCCGGGTGCGACCACGGCATCGAGAACCGTTTCTCGATGTGCGGCTTGATCTGGCTGCCGAGCCCGAGGATGAACCGGCCCTTGGTGTAGAGCTGGAGGTCGTTGCCGATCTGGGCCATGGTCATCGGGTTGCGGGCGAACGCGACCGCGATGCCGGTGCCGAGCTCGATGCGATCGGTCTCGAGGGCGGCCAGCGTGATCGGCAGGAACGGGTCGTGGCTCGTCTCGGCGGTGAACACGCCGTCGTAGCCGAGCTCCTCGAGCTCCCGGGCCGCCGCCGGCATGTCCTCCGGCTTGGCCGTCATGGTGGTTCCGTCGACTCTCATGCGTCTCTCCTGGTCGCCGTCGCAAGCTCCGGCTTTGCGCCGACGGTCGGCAAAGCCGCCGTCGCCGCGGCAGGCTACGAGGAGATCCGCGTAGGCGTCACACCCCGGCGTTACTCTCCGCTCATGGGTGTGGCGTTCCCGCCGTCGTTGTCACCGAGCTCGGTGTCGGCGTTCAAGGACTGCCCCCTGGCGTTCCGTTTTGCGTACATCGACCGGCTGCCGGAGCCGCCGAGCGCGGCGGCCACGAAGGGCACGCTGGTCCACCGGGCCCTGGAGCTGATGATGTGCCGTCCGCCCGCCGAGCGGACCGTCGACGTCACGCTGCGGGGCCTGGAGCGAGCCAAGCTCGAGATGGCCGAGGACCCCGAGCTCGCGGACCTCGACCTGACCGACGACGAGTGGCAGTGGTTCCACACCGACGCCGAGCAGCTCGTCCGCCGCTATTTCGAGCTCGAGGACCCGCGCGCCGTGCACCCGATCGGCCTCGAGCTCAAGCTCACGGCGCAGTTCGGGCGCGTCACGCTGCGCGGCATCATCGACCGTCTGGACCTCGACGGCGACGGCCAGCTCGTGGTCACCGACTACAAGACCGGATCGGTGCCGAGCGAATACGCCGAGAACATGCGGCTCTCGGGCGTGCACATCTACGCCGCGTTGTGCGAGCGGATGCTGGGACGACGGCCGGCCCGTGTGCAGCTGTACTACCTCTCGAAGCCCGAAGCGATCATCGCCACCCCGACCGCGCAGTCGGTCGCCGGTGTCGAGCGCAGGGCCGACGCGCTCTGGAGCGCCATCCTGCGGGCCTGCGAGCGTGACGACTTCCGGCCCCACCCCGGGCCGCTGTGCGAGTTCTGCACCTTCAAGCCGTATTGCCCGGCATTCGGCGGCGATCCCGCGCAGGCTGCAGAGCTGCGCGGCCCGGGCACGGTGATCGAGCCGAGCCTGCCGCTGGCCGTCAACACCTGAGCGGTGTTCGCTCAGCTGGAGCGCAGCATCCAGCGTTCATTGGTCCTTCACCGTCGAATATCGACGCTCACGGAGCAATGAACGCTTCACATCGCGTCGCGGACCCAAACACCATTTGATCGCACCACTTGTAGCCTCTCGCGCATGATCGCGGCCCGCTTGCCGTCGGTGCAGAGCCGGCCGCGCAGCCGCGGCCTCGCGATACGCGTTCGCGCGTTCGACGAAATGGTCGACGAATGGGTCGAACGGCATCGCGGCCCCCGCCTCGACCCGTTGTTCTACCGGCTGTCGAGTGCGGCCGATCATGGCTTGCTGTGGATCGCGCTCGGCGCGCTGCGCGCCGTGCGCTGCCGTGATCCCGCGGTCGGCCTTCGCTTCGGGGCTGCCCTCGGCGCAGAATCGGCGTTGACGAACGGACCGATCAAGTTCGCCTTTCGCCGTATCCGTCCGACGAACGCGCCGTCGGGCCCACTGCCCTACGGGATGCACCGGCCGCGGACGAGCGCATTCCCCTCCGGGCACGCAACGACCGCGTTCACTGCGGCGACGTTGCTGGCGAACGGCACCAACGCCGCGCCCGCCTTCTACGGGCTCGCGGCTCTCGTCGCCGCCAGCCGCGTCTACACGCGCATGCACCACGCCTCCGACGTCCTCGCCGGAGCCGTCCTCGGCTTGGCAATGGGGCAGGTCGCCAAGCGGATGGTCACGGCCTCGAAGCAGCGCCGCTGAACGATCAGCGGGGAGGCGGCGGAACCACACGGGAATCACGCGCGGTACGGTGGGGGTTGTCCCGGTCACCACAGCGCGACGTTCCCCATCCCGGGAGGTTCCCCGTGGCTCGCGAGATCGCCGTCACCTTCGACTACCGCTGCCCGTTCGCTCGCAACGCCCACGAAGCCGTCGTCACGGCACTGCGGGAGGGCGCGGATCTCGACGTTCGGTTCCTGCCGTTCTCACTGGATCAGGCGCACGTCGAGGAGGGTGACCCGCCGGTGTGGGAGCGCCAGCCCAGCGAATGGGGAACAGGCGTCACCGCTCTCCTGTACGGGATCGCGGTACGGGACCAGTTCCCGGAGCGATTCTTCGATTTCCACCTCGCCGCGTTCGCCGCCCGTCACGACGAAGGGAAGAAGCTCGGGCGCGAGGAAGTAGTGCGCGAAGCGGCGGCGGCGGCCGGGCTCGACGTCGACGCGGTCGCCGAGGAGGTCTGGAGCGGACGTCCGCTGAAGGCGCTCGCCGCCGAGCACACCGAGCAGGTAGAGCGCTGGAACGCGTTCGGGGTCCCGACGTTCATCGAAGGCGACCAGGCCGTGTTCATCCGGTTCATGGAGCGCAACCGGGTCGACGACCTCGAGCGCGCCCTCGAGCTGCTCGACTGGACACGGTTCAACGAATTCAAGCGCACGCAGATCCCGAGGTAGTGCTCAGGGCGCACGTTTGCGCCGGCGCCGGTGTCGCGAGACTCTGATCTCATGCGCATGAGCGACGCCGAAGCCATCATGTGGACGGTCGAGAAGGACCCCGCGCTGCGGGTGGACTTCACGAACGTCACGATCCTCGAGCGGCCGCCCGATCCCAAACGCTGGCGGGCGAAGGTCGAGCGGGCGGTGGCGGAGATCCCCCGTTTGTCCCATCGGGTCGTCTCGTCGCCTTTGCGGCTGGCGCCGCCGGAGTGGCGACGCGACCCCAACCTCGACCTCGATTACCACCTGCGCACGGTCGCCCTTCCCGCCCCGGGCGGGCTTCGTCAGCTGCTGGACCTCGCCGGGACGGTGGCGGCGGCGCCGCTCGACCGGTCGCGGCCGCTGTGGGAGTTCACCATCGTCGAGGGGCTCGAAGGTGGCCGCGCTGCGTTGCTGCAAAAGGTCCACCACACGATCACGGATGGCGTCGGCGGCGTGAAGCTGTCGATGAGCATCCTCGACTTCGAGCCTGATCCGCCCGAGCCTCCCGCGCCCTCGCCGGTCCAGCGCATCGCCGCCGAGGCCCTCGCCGGCGAGCGCGCCGAAGCCGCCGCCGATCCTGTGAACCGCACGACCCCGATCGAAGTGCTCGGTGACGCTGTCACGTACGCGCTCGGTCAGCAGCTGCGACGCGCCCGGCGCGGCGTCGAGTCGGCCGTCCGGACGCTGGCAAGCCCGGAGTCGGCCCGGCGCGGAGTCGCCAACCTGGCCCGTCTCGCAGGGTCGGTTCGCCGCCAGCTGCTCGTCACGGAGCCGTCCCGCTCGGACCTGCTCCGCCCGCGTTCTCTGGGCAATCGCTTCGAAGGTTTCCAGGCTCCGCTCTCGAACGCCAAGGCCGCCAGTCAGGAGCTGGGCGGCAGCGTGAACGACGTGTTCGTCACCGGCGTTGCCGGCGCAATGGGGCTCTACCACGAGCGGATGGGCGTTCCGTGTGACGAGTTGCGCATGGCCATGCCGATCAGCACTCGCGGCGAGGGTGAGGAGAGCGCGAACTCGTTCACTCCGTCGCGCGTCATCGTCCCGGTCGAGCCGAAGGATCCGGTGGCGCGTTTCGAGATCGTGCGCGAGCGGCTCGCAGCCACGAGAGGCGAGCCGGCGGTCACGGCCGCCGGCTCGCTGGCCGGCCTGCTCACGATGCTGCCGACATCCGTGCTCGTCGGGGTGACCAGGAGCCAGGGGCGCACGATCGACTTCGCGACGTCGAACCTGCGCGGCAGTCCCGTCGATCTCTATGTCGGCGGCGCCCGCATCGAGGCGAACTTCCCGATGGGGCCGCGCGCCGGCTGCGGCCTGAACGTGACGCTACTCAGCTACCGCGACTCGCTCGACATGGGGATCAACATCGATCCTGCCGCCGTCAGCGACCCGGCGACGCTGCTCGACTGCTTCGACGAGTCGTTCGGCGCCCTGCTCGACGTGGCCGGGTGATCTCTCGGGACGCTACGGGGCCGGACGGCGGACGCCGGGAACCTCCCCGATCGCCTCGGACCACTCCGTGTAGCCGGGGTCCAGCCAATCGTCGTGCTCGCATTCGGACGCGACATCCTCCACGTAGATGTGCAGCGTGGGGGCGTCGTCAGCGAGCTCCGCGAGCTGCGCGGCGCGGGGGTGGAAGGGTTCGCTCTCGAGGAGATCGACGAACGCAACGGCCGCGACCACCCGGCTTCGACACGACGGGCACGCCGACACCGTCACCGCGTCGAGGCCGTCCGTCAGGCCGAGCAGCATGAGGGCTTCGGCGGTGTCGAGTGCGACCCGGTTGCCCTCATCGTCGACGAAGGCCAGGGACTCGGTAGGGGGGTGGTCGGCGAAGGCCATGCCGGGAAGGTAGCGCTCCCCGGGCCGGCCCCCCGTTTGCCCAGGTCAGAGGGCCAGAAGGGTCCGGCGGGCGGTCCCGTAGGGTGTCCCCCGTGCGGGCGGTCACCGTGGTCGACGGGCGGCTGGAGTGGCGTGATCATCCGGACCCGGACGTGGGAGCGGGCGAGCTGCTCGTCGATGTACGCGCCGCCGGGCTCAACGGCTCCGACATGCTCCAACGCCAGGGGTTGTACCCGGCGCCACCGGGCATCCCGGCTGACATCCCGGGGCTCGAGCTCGCGGGTGAGGTCGCGGCGGTCGGACGGGGAGTCGAGCGCTTCACGGTGGGTGATCGGGTCATGGCTCTCCTCGCCGGCGCCGCTCAAGCCGAACGGGCGGTCGTGCACGACCGGGTGGCAATGCCCGTACCCGACACGCTGTCGTGGGCAGAGGCGGGCGGTTTCCCCGAGGTGTTCACCACCGCCCACGACGCGCTGTTCACCCAGTGTGAGTTGGGCGCGGGCGAACGCGTCCTGGTCCACGGTGCGGCCGGCGGCGTCGGCATCGCAGCCGTGCAGCTCGCAGCGCTCGCGGGGGGCCGCGTCATCGCAACGGTCCGCAACCCCGAGCTGCGCGGCGATGTCACCGCGATCGGACAGCGAGCCGGGTGGACGCAGGTGGTGGCGCCCGACGACTTCGTCGACCGCGGGCCGTTCGACGTCGTCCTCGAGCTCGTCGGCGCGCCGAACATGGCGGGGAATCTTCAAGCGCTCGCCACATGGGGCCGCATCGCGGTAATCGGCGTCGGAGCGGGCGCTTCGACCGAGATCAACCTGCACGCGCTGATGGCGGCGCGTGGTCGCATCCACGGTTCCACGCTCCGACCGCGACCGTTGGAGGAGAAGGCACTCGCCGTTCGGCGCGTCGAAGAGCACGTGCTGCCCTTCTTCGGTGACGGTTCGGAGAAGGCCAGGCTGCAAGTGCCGGTGGCGGCGACGTACCCGATGAATGAAGCGGAGGCCGCGTACGACCGATTCGCGGCGGGTGGCAAGTTCGGCAAGATCGTGCTCGTGCGGCGCTGAACTGTCGCCGTCGCAAGCTCCGGCTCCTGCGGCGACGGTCGGCAAAGCCGCCGTCGCCGCGGAGTAACGCGCGATCACCTGGCGCATGCCGTTCGTCGACCCGGCCGATATGCGGTCCAATGAGCGCCTCCCCGGATGGAAGGGGCGGTTCTTCGACTCCGACAACATGTGCGTCGCGGAGCCTGGCTGCGCCGTGATCGTCCCGCCCAACACGCCGCATTCGGCACGGGCGCTCGGCGCTTGCCGCGCGATCGTGGTCGACTATCCCCACCGGAGCGACATCGGCGGCGTTCGTACCGACGACTAGCGCCGAGCCCAGACCAGGCATCCCCGTTTCGTGAGTGTCACCGGCGGCGTCGCGCGGTCGGCTGCTTCGGGTGGAAGGAAGTGGCTGCGGCAGTACCGCAGGACCGCGTCTCGGTCCGGCAGCACCGTGTAGGGCCCGTCCCAGGAGTCGACGTCCACGTCGCCGAAGACCGAAGCGACGATCGCGGGCGCCTCTTCGGCGTCGAACGGGCTGGGCGGATAGCCGTCGGTGAGCTCCGGATCATTGCGGCGGCTTGCCGTGCACGCCGCGAAGAGTCCGGCCGGACGCAGGACGCGTCTGGCTTCGGCGATGGCCACGACGGGATCGTCCAGGTGGTACAGCATCCAGAGCATCGCCACGGCGCCCGCGGCGCCGGACGCGAACGGCAGCGCCAGCGCGTCGCTGCGCAGCTTGGGCGGTGGGGCGTCGGCGAGCTGCGTGGGCGAGAAGTCGACCACAACGGTGCCCGGCAGCAGTTCGGCCAGTCGGCCCCTTCCTCCGCCGACGTCGATGACCGGCGAGATCCGTTCTCTTGCCAGCCGTTCGGCGACCACCTCGTGCGCGTCGCCGCGCAGCTGCCAGGACCGCTCCTCCGCTCGCGAGCGCGTGGGATCCGAGTCGTAATCGCGAGGCACGGCACTGGTCACGGACCAAGCATCGCATCGTTCAAGATGTATGCCTGTGCCGTATGACCCGACGATCTACGAGGGCGCAGCTCCGTACTACGCGCAGGGGCGTCCGCGGTATTCGGCTCATTTGGTGTCCACGCTCGACGCCGAGCTCGGGCTCGACGGCTCCGGACGCTTGCTCGACGTGGGCTGCGGACCGGGCATCCTCGCGATCGAGCTCGCCGGCAGCTTCGACGAGGCGATCGGCCTCGACCCCGATGCCGAAATGCTCCACGAAGCGGCGCGTCGCGCCGCTGATGCCGGGATCGAGAACGTCCGCTGGGTGCGCGCACTCGCGGAGGAGATTGCGGAGCTGGATCTCGGCACGTTCCGGCTGGTGACGTTCGGCCAGTCGTTCCAGTGGACCGAGCGCGAGCAGGTCGCCGAGTCCGTATACGACATCCTCGAACCTGGCGGGGCTCTGGCGCTGATCGTGCACACCCGTGAAGGCCGGCCTCAGCCGGGCGGGCCTGCCTACCCGGAGATCCCACACCACGAGATCCGGGCGCTGATTGCCCGCTACTTGGGCCCGCGCCGGCGCGCCGGGCAAGGCTTCCGCAGCGCTCCACCCGATCGCTACGAGGACGCCCTCGCCCGCACACGATTCGGTGCTCCGCGAATCGTCTTCGCAGCCGGTCGCCCCGACATCGTGCGCGACATCGACAGCGTCGTGGCGGGTTACTACTCCACTTCATTCGCGGCGCCGCACCTCTTCGACGACAAGCGAGACGATTTCGAGGCCGACCTCCGCGCGCTGCTCGCGGCGCGGTCTTCGAGCGGCCTGTTCTGGGATTGGCCCGGCGACACTGAGATAGTGCTGGCTCGCAAGCCGAAGTGACCGCGCGCTCAACCAAGAAGGCGCGGCGGCACGCTCCACGCGAGCACGCCGGCACCGGGATGCACGTCCTCCCAACGATCGAGCTCGAAGTCGATGCGCGCCAGCGCTGCGGTCGGGAACTCCACCCGGCCGCCGCCGATGAACGCCGTGACGGCCTCGGACCACGTGGGCTCGTGGCCCACCGCGAGCAGGAGTTGGGTCGTGTTCGGTTCCTTGCGGATCTCGGCGAGCATCCCTGACAGCCCGCCGCCGTACAGACCACCGGCGGTTCGCACGGGACAGGTCCAACCCCCGGCCTTCATCGCCCGTCGCAGCGTGTCCTCGGCGCGCACAGCCGGCGAGGTGATGGCGCCATCAGGCACCTGACCGGAACGGGCGAGAAACCGACCCACCGTCTTGGCCGCCTTGCGCCCGCGGCGCGCCAGAGGCCGGGCGCGGTCATCGCCGCCGTAATCGATCTGCCAGTCCGACTTGCCGTGTCGAAGCAGTATGAGAGCAGGCATGACGCAATCCGCAACGTGAGACTCGCGGGCGCGCGAGACGCTAACGCCAATCTGGAACGGTACGATCAGCGGATTCCGTTCGTCCACGATTCCTGAGAGGACGAAGCCATGACCAGGTTCGGACTACAACTGCCGAACTTCACGTTCCCGGGGGTACCGGATGACGCGATGTTCGACCACGTCGCGGATCTCGCGGTCGCCGGTGAAGAGGCAGGGTTCGACTCGGTGTGGGTCATGGACCATTTCTGGCAGCTCCCGCCGCTCGGCGGCCCGACGCAACCCATGCTCGAGGGCTACACACTGCTCGCCGCGCTGGCGGCGCGCACACGCCGGGTGAAGCTCGGCACGCTCGTCACCGGGGTGACGTACCGGAACCCGGCGCACGTCGCCAAGATCGTGACGACACTCGACATCATCTCCCGCGGCCGCGCCGTTCTCGGGATCGGTGCCGCCTGGTACGAGGAGGAGCACGAAGCGTTCGGGTTCGACTTTCCGCCTGCGGGCGAGAGGCTTGACCGACTGGAAGAGGCGCTGCAGATCTGCCGGGCGATGTTCACCGAGGAGGCGCCGAGCTTCCACGGGAAGCACTACCGCATCGAGAAAGAGCTCAACGTCCCGCGGCCGCTCCAGCCGGGCGGCCCGCGCATCATGGTCGGCGGCAGCGGCCCGAAGCGCACGCTGCGTTTGGTCGCGCAATACGCCGATATGTGCAATATCAACGGCAGCCCCGACACGGTCCGCAAGCTTCTCGACGTGCTGCGCGGCCATTGTGCCGATGTCGGACGTGATCCCGACGACATCACGAAGACCAGACTCGGCTCGCTCTTCCTGAGCTCGTCACCAGAGGAAGCGGAACAGACCTCCACCTTCTTGCGAGAAGCGGCAGGCGACGAGTTCGGGGAGCGCTTCACCGTCGGGGAGGCACCTGCGATCCTCGACCAGGTAGAGGCGCTCATCGACGCCGGCCTCGACGAGCTGATCTTCAACATGCCGTTCGCCGATGCAACGACGGTGCGACGCGCCGGCGAGCTCCTCGTGTCGCGCTTCGGCTGAGACGAGTCGCCGTGGCGTGGGGGAAGCGGCGGCGTGGTCTGCGGGGCGAGGAGCTCCTCGTCGAGGTTCCGTGCAGCATCCTCGACTCGTCCGGTACGAACCTCCCGGATGCGGGCCACCCGGTGATCGTCGGGGTCACCGACGAGCGGATCCTGGTGTGGGACGTCGCTCGCCTGTCGATCACCGCGGGGAAGCTTCTCGGCATGGTGTCCCGGTCGCGCCTTCTTCACTCCGCGATCGAGCGAGCCGGCGCCTGGACCCGGGTGCGGCTCGATTTCGAGGAGGACGCCCGAGTCGTGGTCCAGGCCCGACGCGAGCACCATCCGGAGCAGCTCGCGTGGGCATTGTCGACCGACCGGCGGCGGGTCGAGCAGTAGCGTTTCGGCGTGAGCAACCTCGCCGAGCGCCTCGGCTACGCGGCTGACGCCAAGCTGCTTGTCGTCAACTGCGACGACCTGGGCTCGACGCGCTCAGCCAACGTCGGCGTCTACGACGCGTTGCGCAACGGCGTCGCGACGAGCGCGTCGCTGATGGTGCCGTGTCCGTGGGCGCGTGACGCCGCGTCCCAGTACCGGGGCGAGGACATCGGCGTGCATCTCACGCTGAACTCGGAGAGGGAGACGTACCGGTGGGGACCGATCACGCATTCGGCGAGCCTGCTCGACGGCGACGGCGGATTTCCCCGTACCGTCGAGGACACGTGGGAGCACGCCGACCTCGACGAGGTGCGGCGCGAGTGCCGGGCGCAGATCGAGCGGGCGATCATGTGGGGCTTCGACGTGAGCCACCTCGACAGCCACATGGGGACGCTCCAGATGCGCGCCGATTTCTTCGACGTGTATCTCGAGCTCGCCGTTGACTTCCGGCTCCCGCTCCGGATGGCGAGCAGCTCGGCCGAGCGCGTCGTCGGCTTCCCGGCCCGCCAGCTCGCCGAGAAAGAGGGGATCGTCTTCCCGGACCATTTCGTGCTGTGCCCTGTGGGCGCGAGGCGGCGCATCGAGCGCGTCTTGTTCGACCTGCGTCCGGGCGTCACCGAGGTGTACCTGCATCCCGGCATCGACACGGACGAGCTGCGTGCCGCCTACACGGATTGGGCCGGCCGAGTCGAGGACCACGCGTACCTCTCCGCGGATCCGTCGCTGCGTGACCTCATCGACCGGGCGGGCGCGCACCTGATCGGCTACCGGCAGCTCCGCGAGCTCCAACGCGCCGCGTGACGCCTGCGGCCGACCGGCTGGCCCGACTGGTCGGAGCGGCGCTCCCGGACGAGCTGCTGTCGGCCGCAGACCTCGAGACCTGCTGCTACGGGCCTGAGTCCGAGATCCTCGGCGACGACCGCGGCGCCGCCGCACTGACGCTCAAGCGCTTCGGAGACGCGGCCGCGGCGTGGATCGTGCTCCTGGCGGTACATCCCGATGACCAGAGACAAGGGCGTGGACGAGAGCTGGTCGACGCGTGCGCGGAACGGGCGCGCGCCGTCGGTGCCCTCGATCTCCATCTCGGCAACGCGATCCCGCGCTACGTCTGGCCTGGTGTCGACTACCGATTCACCGCCGCGCTTTCGCTGTTCGAGGCGATGGGCTTCGAGCCGTACGGCGCCGAATGCAACATGGCGATCGCGACGGGTTTCCGAGCCGATCCTCCCGCCGGCGTCGTCATCGAGCGCGAAGAAGGTGACGGCGCGTCAACGCTCGCAGTTCGATCGTTCCGGCACTGGGTCGACGAGGTCGAACGCGGTGTCTCCGGCGCCACGTGCTTCGCGGCACGTGACGGTGGCGACACGATCGGCTTCGCCTGCCACTCCGTGAACCGGCGCGGCTGGATCGGGCCGATGGCGACCGACCCCGACCGCCAGCGCGCCGGGGTCGGGCGGGCGCTGCTCGGCGCGTTGTGCGGCGACCTCGCGCAGGACGGCGTCGACCAGGCGGAGATCGCCTGGGTCGGCCCGGTGGGCTTCTACGCCAAGGCCGTGCGCGGGTCAGTCGGGTGTTCCGCACCGCGAAGCTCAGGCTCTGACTTGCCGTTGGGCCGGTCTCAGTACTCGGTGATCCCGCGGATCTCCTCCTGGAGCTCCTTGTACTCGGGTGAGTTCGTGAGCGGCATCAGCTGCATGAGCTTGCCCATGTTCCCGGTGACCTTCATCCGGCCCTGCATGAACGCGGCGTTCGCGTCGAGCTCGCCCTTCTGGACCTTCACCGAGTCGTCCCACGTCAGCGTGAGCGTGAAGTCGGCGTCGGAGATCTCGCCGACCTTGTTCTCTAGCAGCTTGCCGTTCTCGAGCACCCAGTAGTACTTGATGTCGCCCTCGGGCCCGCCGGTGACGACGTATTGCATCCGGGCCGACGCGCCCGGGCGGTCGGGCTGGCCCTGCGCCATCTTCGTGACGTCGTCGAGCCACTCTTGGGTGAGGTACTTGGGCATCGGGCGGCCCCCTTTGGTTGTGGTGCGCGGATTGTACGCGCGAGCCGTCGTGGCGATCAGCGCCATCATGGGATGGTGCCCAGCCGCGTCGTCGCATGGCCGGATACCGATGACGACCTCGTCGATCTTCAGCACGAGCTCGCACGACAGGCCGAGTCCACCCGGACGACCAATCCCTGGTTGTCGCCGCCCCGGCCTGTCGTCGGCGGATGTTTTGTCGCGTTTGCGCGTGGTGAGGCAGGACCGGGCCATCCCGGGGATCGGGCCTGGGCGGCAGCCGTCGCGTGGCAGCCCGCTGCGTCCTCGGGGAGGAGCGGCCGATCCGTCGACCGTCATCTGCGAGGCGCTCCCGCGAACGGGATGCCACGCCGAGCCGACGACGTCCTCGCTCAGGCGGTGGCAGCCGAACGCGTGCCGGCGCAGTACAGGCCGGGCCTCCTCGCCCGGCGAGAGGGCCCCGCGCTCGCGAGGGCTGTTCTGGCGCTCGAATTGCTTCCCGACGTTCTCCTCGTGGATGCAACCGGCACCGACCACCCCCGGCGAGCCGGACTGGCCGTCCATCTCGGCGCGGTCACCGGGATCGCAACTGTGGGCGTGACCCAGCGTCTGCTCGTTGCGAGGGGACCGTCACCAGAGCTTCGACGGGGCGCGATGGAGCCGGTGCGCGTGGACGATCGCGTCGTCGGCTTCTGGGTCTGCACCAAGACCGGTGCCCGGCCCGTGGTCGCCCACGCCGGCTGGCGCACGAGCCCCGAGTCGGCGGCCCGGGTCGTCCTCGCCGCATCGACGGACGCGGCGCGCACGCCGGTACCGCTGCAAGAGGCACGCCGCGTGGCGCGCGAAGCTCGCGCCCTCGCCGGCGCCGGTTGAGCATTGGGAGGTGACCGAAGTGCCCGCAGCTGAGGCAGTGAGCTTCGAGCAGGACATCAAGCCGCTGTTCCGCGCCGAGGACCAGGAGTCGATGGCGTGGGCGTTCGACTTGTCGTCGTATGACGAGGTCAGGGAGCATGCCACCGCGATCCTCGATCGCCTGCGCGAAGGCTCGATGCCATGCGATGGCGAGTGGCCAGAAGAGCAGGTGCAACGGTTCGAGCGTTGGATCGAGACGGGAATGCGCGCGTAGCAACCACGCCCGACGCGCCGGAATGCGGTTGCTAATCGACGGCCGTCGAGATGACAGCGAGATCGATCACGATGATCGCGAGCGCGAGGAGCGCGATCACGAGACCGAACAGCAACGCCGGAAAACCATGCACCGGCAGCTCGAACTCAGGGATCTTCGGCACCCGCCCGCCCCCACGTTCCCACACGGCGATGCCGATGAGCCCGGGAATAATCAGGAGCCACAGGACGAGTCCCCCCATCCTCCTTTCGCCTCCTATCCGTGAAGCAACAGTCGCGCCGATACCGTCGCGCCACGCAGCCGATTTGGGAAGGGCGAACTTCGAGTTTCTTCGGACGGGTCTCGGCCGAAAGGCTCAGGGATCCTCGCGGTCTTCCTCGCGCTCGTGTGGCTGGCTGCGGGCTGAGCGGAACCGAGCCAGCGCGTCGGCGAGGAGCTCCTCCGACTTGCGACGTTCCCCGCGACGGGTGATCTGGCGACCCACGTAGCGCGCTCTCGAGTCTGACGTCAGGCCGCTGTCCGACGTGGTGCGCGTCGCGTTCCGAGAGCTGATCGTCTCGGCGTGGTCGCCGTACGTAGGGCGGCGCAATGGACGAGGGCGGTTGGCAGGTCTCGGACGAGTCGCGCGACGACGAGTCACAGGATCGAGCGGCGCGCCCTCGGGCGGGATCCCCAGGACACTGTCCACCGCCGACGAGTACCACGGGCGACGCGGTGTCGACGTCGTCACGCGCTCGCGGCCAAACGCGGCGCGCCACCGCTGACTGACCGCCGCGCCGAGACGAACAATCAGCGAGGAGCTTGCGCGAACCAGCCACACCCACAACCACGTCAGGCCTTCGCCCACCCGAGCAAGCACCCACGCGAACCCGCGTCCCGCCGACAACCACAGCCAACGCATCCCGGCCCGAAACGCCGCCCAACCCGAGCCGCCGGCGCGAACCAGCCACACCCACAACCACGTCAGGCCTTCGCCCACCCGAGCAAGCACCCACACGAACCCGCGGCCCGTCGACAGCCACAGCCAATGC
>WNGE01000116.1_pt1 | contig 115323 bp, 101 predicted proteins | sample 5400651 | NCBI WGS metagenome assembly WNGE01 (sample SAMN13153370, study PRJNA577476) | soil metagenome | isolation source: 60 cm soil or saprolite under grassland replicate 2 | place: USA:California | collected 2016-06-15 | reverse complement strand
CCAAAAACGGCGAGCGTTTACCAGTAAGAAACATTTTTTCGCCTCTATTAGAATCAACAACTTACAGGCATGTTTCTAAGGAGACACGAAGATCCACAGAGCCCCACAGAGTCTCTGAAGTTTAGGACACGACCCGCTGGGGCGGTAGTGCTCTGTTAGGGTGTTGCGGTTGTGCGTGATAACAAAATAGCTCAAGGAAAACGCCTTAGTCCTGTAGGGACGAAATATTTATAGCCCAATGGCTTTAATATAATTGAGCAAGCTCCGTAGGAGCGAAATATTATCAGTGAGTCACATTTCGCTCCTACGGAGCTAGGGTCGTTGGAGCGGCGGCTGTTTCTATAAACGTCCGGCTCCTACGGAGCTAAACGATCGCGACGGTTGTGATGGCGTTCTTTCCTTGCCCCTTGGCAGCTCTGTTATCTCAGCAACACCCTAACGAAGCACGACCCGCCGCGCGGTGACCTTGACTCAACCCGAGTCGCGACCTAATCTCGCGGCTTACTGCCGCATGCAATTCAGTCTAGCCAGAAAGCCTTCAGTTGCTCATCTGCTCTTGTTGCTAATCGTTTTTTCCGGACCCGCAACTGCGCAAACATCCGTTTCAAAGGTCTGGATTGCCGATAACGGCGATGGCACGTACCGAAACCCGATTCTGCATGCCGATTATTCGGACCCCGATGTCGTCCGCGTTGGCGATGATTTCTATCTGGTCGCGTCCAGCTTCAATGCTGTGCCGGGCTTGCCCATTCTTCATTCGCGCGATCTGGTGAATTGGACGATCATCAGCCCCGCGTTGCCGCGCCAGCCGCCACTCGATGTGTTTAGCAAACCACAGCATGGAAACGGCGTGTGGGCACCCGCGATTCGCTATCACAATGCGGAGTTTTACATCTTCTATCCGGATCCTGACTACGGGATTTACATGATCAAGGCGAGAGATCCTGTCGGCCCCTGGTCTGAACCACTGTTGATGAAGGCGGCGAAAGGTTGGATCGATCCGTGTCCGTTTTGGGATGACGATGGCAAAGCATATCTGATCACTGCGTTCGCCCGGAGCCGCACAGGAATCAAAAGCATTCTGGTGTTGAGTCGTATGAGCGAAGACGGCACGAAGCTGCTCGACGATGGCGTGATGGTTTTCGACGGCCACGAGCAGGATCCAACGGTCGAAGGCCCGAAACTGTATAAGCGGAATGGCTACTACTACATTTTCGCTCCGGCAGGAGGTGTCGAATCGGGCTGGCAGTTGGCGCTTCGCTCAAAAAATATCTATGGCCCGTACGAACGCAGAGTGGTTCTGGCCCAGGGTAAAACCAACATCAACGGACCGCATCAAGGCGCGTGGGTCGAAACGCAAACCGGCGAATCATGGTTCATTCATTTTCAAGATAAAGGTGCCTATGGCCGAGTGGTACATCTACAGCCGATGAAATGGGTGAATGATTGGCCGATTATCGGCATCAGCCCGAACCGCGACGGAACTGGTGAGCCGGTTCTTACCAACCGCAAACCAAGTGTTGGAAGGTCATATCCGATCAGTACTCCGCCGGATTCAGATGAATTCAATGAGCAAAGGATCGGCCTCCAGTGGCAATGGCAGGCCAATCCGCAGTCGAACTGGGCCTTTCCTTCGGCGGCGTACGGCTTTCTGAGGTTGTTGGCTGTGCCGTTACCGAGCGACGCCAGAAATTTTTGGGACATCCCGAATCCGTTGCTTCAGAAATTTCCCGCACCGGCTTTCACCGCTACTACGAAGGTCGCGTTCACTGCGCGCAACGAAGGCGAACGCACCGGACTCATAATTATGGGTTTGGACTATGCGTATTTGTCGGTGCAGAAGAGACCGGACGGACTCTACATCTCGCAGACGATTTGTCAGAACGCGGATCAGGGCTTAGCCGAAAAGGAAACAGCCGCAGTTAAACTGGAAGGTGGCACTTTCTGGCTTCGTGTGAGAGTCCAGGAAAACGCAGCTTGCAGTTTCAGCTTTAGTACAGATGGAAAAACGTTTGTTCCACTCGGACAATCATTCAAGGCGCGTCCGGGCCGATGGATCGGAGCGAAAGTCGGCATCTTCGCAGTGGGCAAGACGCCGGCGGCCGAAATGGGTTACGCCGATTACGACTGGTTCAGAATTGAATAGCATTTCACGCAAAGGCGGCAGCAATGAAGTATCGAGAACTGGGCCGAACCGGCTGGAAAGTTTCCGAGATTAGTTTTGGCGCCTGGGCCATCGGCGGCGCGTGGGGTGACGTCGACGATCGCGAATCACTGGCGGCGTTACATCGGGCCGTGGATTTGGGCGTGAACTTTTTCGACACTGCCGATGTTTATGGCGACGGGCGCAGCGAACGTTTGCTGGCACGGCTCAAGCGTGAACGGAGCGAAGAGATTATCGTCGCGACCAAAGCCGGGCGGCGGCTGGAGCCGCACGTTGCGTCCGGCTATACGCGCGAGAACCTGAACGCCTTCATCGATCGCAGTTTGCAGAATCTTGAAACCGACACGCTTGACCTGCTGCAACTGCATTGTCCGCCGACCGAAGCTTATTACGACCCGCAGTTGTTCGAAGTGTTGGACGACTTCGTAAAGCAGGGGAAGATCCGCTACTACGGCGTTAGCGTCGAACAAGTTGAAGAGGCGTTGAGGGCGATTTTCTCTCTAAGAGTTTTCATAACTACTTCCTTGCTTTCTTCTTCACGCTCACGAGGTGATCATCAAATCGTCCATCGGCCTTGATTATCAATTGTCGATAGAACTTCTTTTCACTTCCGCCCGATTTATCCCCGGCCACGAGCAAAACGGCACAACGCTTTGGGTCAAAGGCGAAGGCCACGCGCCAAACGCCATTATCGGCATCGAATCTTAGCTGCTTCATATTCGCATGATGAGAGCCCTTGAGCGTGTCGACGCGCGGCCGACCAAGTTGTGGGCCAAACTGTCCCAGCAATTTCGTGTGAGCTAGCAGCTCATCCTGCACTGCTTCGCTCAACTCATCAAACTCGGCGTCGAAATCACTGTGAAACAGTACTTCCCAAGCCACGCGCCAAGGTATGTACTTCACGACATAATGCTGTCAGTACATCCTCTACTTAGTAAATAAATCCTCATGCGAGTTTGCTGGCAGAGCGCGAAAACTACAAGATGAGTTGTATCGGCAACTTTCAGCCGTCGAGAGGCTGATACTTGTGGCGAAAAGAATTTGGGGGACGTTTCTAACGTTTGTGTGACTTTTGAATTCGACGTTAAGAATTTCCTGAGGAAAAATGGAGCGGGCGACGAGGCTCGAACTCGCAACTTTCAGCTTGGGAAGCTGACACTCTACCATTGAGTTACACCCGCTCAGGTGAATTGATGAAGGCAAAGGATTAAGGATGAATGTCTCATCCTCCGCCGGTATGAAAGATAGTTAATGGCTGTGCTGCTGTCAACGGACCGCTGAAGTCGAGCGCAGTTCAGTCCTTCGTTGACAGTGCCCGTGATGAACCTCAGGCCAAAGCGGCGCCAGGTCAGCCAGGTCGCCGCACTCCAAAGAGTCTCGCGACCTGATTTGAAGTGCCCACTTATTTCAGATACTTCTCAAGCAAGTCGCCCCAGCGGCCTTGCGCTCTCAAGATCAGCTCTATCGCTTCGCGCACCGCACCGTAGCCGCCGGGTGCTTCCGTTACGTAATGTGCAGCCTGCTGTGTCTCGGTCGTGGCATCACCGACGGCGATGGCCAATTCACAACGCCGCATCAACGGTATGTCGACCAGGTCGTCTCCCATGAAAGCGACCTCGTCGTCCGCGACTTCTGCTTCCAGTAGGATCTCCTCAAAGGTTTTCACCTTCTCGTCTGACCCGAGGCGTACATAATTGATCTGCAATTCCCGAGCGCGTCGCTCGACAGCCTTTGAATCTCGTCCGGAGATGATCCCGGACTTCAAGCCGGCGCGGCGCCAAAGCTCAAGACCCAGACCGTCACGCACGCTGAACCACTTTTGCTCATCGCCGTTCTCCAACAGCAGTACCCGGCCGTCAGTCAACACACCATCACAATCCATTAGCAAGAGCTTAATGCGTGAGGCGCGTCGTTCGACCGAGGTTTCCATTTAGTGCACTTCAAACAATTCAATGGCGGCGAGTTTCCATCCACCACCGACGCGCGTAAGAATCAAGACGGCGGTGCCGGATTGTTCCTGGCCAAGTTGTTTTGCCCTGATGCTGACGTCAGCGGCCATGAGATTCGCGTCGAGGGCTTCCGTACGCAAGATGCGCGTTTGCCAAATCTCCGGCTGGGTTCCGACAACGCCGTTCACGAATCGAATGAGCTCACCCGAAACGACGCGCGAATCCAGATCAGCTTTTTTTCCGCCAGTGATCGTCTGGTCAAGCTGCGCAGCGAAAGCCTTCGCCGATTCGTCCACAGGAGGTGAACCGGAATTGGCGGACTCGGCTTTAATTCTGCCCGCACGCGCCGTCAGAGACGATGCATACTCAGCCTCAGCGTGAACAGCGTCATTAAAGCGCTTTGCAGCCTCGGCAGCCTGTCCTCGCTTCAGGCTAATTTCGCCAAGGCCAATGTTGGACCAGGCCATCGTGGCTGGGGTCGGTAAAGCTTCGTCCAAGGCTGAACGAAACAGCTTTTCTGCTTCGTCGATCTTGTTCTGACCCAGCAAAGCTCGCGCGAGGATTACTCGAGCCTCTTGCATCCGAGGCGCAATAGCAATGATTTCCCTGGCAACCGACTCAGCCCGAACGTAGTCCTGGGCGCCGAATTGTCTTGCTGCCTCGTTCAATGCGTCCGCCAAGTCGCGCCCGCGCGGCGTGACATCGTTCGAATAATCGAGTTGCGGATAGAGCTTATCTGGATCGACTTCTACGCGCACCGGCCGAGACGCTGTCTTGAAAACGACCTCGGCGAAATTTTTTGCCGGCACGGTTGCTTCAATCGCTAATTGCTGTCCCTGTTCCGTAGTGGCGACTACGGTAACTGCGGCGTCAGTCGAGCCCACATTGCGCAAGGCTGATACCCATTCCGCTCCCCGTTGTTGCGGCAGCCCAACCATGAGGTCCATGTCCGTTACCTGATCGATTTGTTGCTCGAGGACGGTTTGCAAGCCCTGCCCTCCGCGTTCGACGAGTGCTGCGCGCAAAGCGGCCAAGCCAAGTCCATTTGGATTATCTTTGCCGGCCTGCAACTGAGTTCGCAAAACCGACATAAAGACCTCGCGACCGAGTCGCCGGTCAATGAGGCGCCAAACCATGGCCCCCTTGTTTGGAACCGAACCGAAGTACGTGTCGTCAAGCGGAGTGGTACGTGACAGCGGCACATCTCTCTTTGCCACTCCGGCATAGGCCAAACGTTCACGTTGCATCTCAGCCTGGGCGGCGTCTCGGCCAAACTGCTTTTCGATAAACAGGGTGGCGAGAAAGCGAACCAGCCCATCGCGCAGTAGACCACTGCCCTCGCCGCGCGCGGCAGTTTGCCCGCCGATCCACAGGCGCGCGAGTGACTCAGAAATCAGTAGTGCAGTAGACGAGTCGATCTTTGGCCGACGAAAGGCGCCCGCCTCGAGTAGTACTGTACCCGCATCATTAAAACCCGCTCCTCGTCTAACCGCGACTAACCTAACGGGTACCTCTGGTATAGGACCAAGCGCTGTGGAATAGAACGTTCGCGCACCGGCGGCCAGCGCGACAATAGCTTCTGCCTGCTTGCGCTCTTCGGCTCCTGAGCCCTTTGGCAAGTAAGCTAAGATTCCCTTACCTTCGCCTGTGCTTTCGATCCGGTCCCAATCACCTTGCACGAAGAAAGGCTGTCCGTTCAGTGTTTGCTCATAAACATTCGCAGACTTTTCGACACCCGAAGAGATCACGTTCGCACCAGTTACTGTCAGACGAAAAGGCGCAGTGTCAGCTCCGCGAATTGTGAAAGGAGTATTGGGCACTGGGTACCAGAACGATAGCGGAAGAAACTGGGAATTGATGGGTGAAATTGATGCCAGACCGGTATTGCTTTCCACCGGTATTGCATAGCTCACGGCGAGACTGACGTTCCCATTGGCAGCAACTGGGGTGGGAAGCGTAACCGTGACGCGCTGCAGATTTCCACGGGCTTCCGGTGCTGAGCGAAACGGAGCACTTGCCCCCCCGACAGTCACAGTCTTGATGACGGCTTTCGAGTTGATTCTGAAAGTAAGTGTCCCACCGCTGCCACGGCCAATGTTCTTTGTATCCAGGACAGCACTCGAGTTGAGCGTTCGATCAGGTTGCTGAATGTTGGCGGTGATATCAAAGCCGGCAGCTTGCCACGCAGCGCGGGCTTCTTCCTGGGCATGTGTTGTAGATAAAAGAAAAGCAAAAGCGAGCGTGGCCAGAACAATTGAGGCGAAACATCTCTTCATATTTAAGCAGTCGGTCTAAACGGGTTTGAGTTGAACTTAAGTGTTAACTGAGGGCCGAGAACTTCGCACAAGTTTGTGTAAATCGCGTAGCATCGCCAAAAGCGGCAACATTCGATCGAGCGGGAGCGCATTGGGACCGTCGGATGGCGCACGTTGCGGGCAATCGTGTACTTCCATGAAGACAGCATCTACCCCGCACGCAACACCGGCCCGGGCGAGCGGTTCGATGTATTCTGACTGGCCCCCAGTTGCATGACCCAATCCGCCGGGCAGTTGTAGCGAATGGGTAACATCAAAGACCACTGGGACTCCGAACTCGCTCATGATTGGGAACGAACGCATATCCACGACGAGATTGTTGTAGCCAAAGCTTGCACCTCGTTCCGTCAGCATCAGTTTATCGCATCCAACCGCGCGTGCTTTTTCGACAATGTTGCGGGCGTCATGCGGCGCCAGGAACTGCCCCTTTTTCACATTCACTGCACGCCCAGTGCGCGCCGCTTCAACAATCAGATCTGTTTGGCGTGAAAGAAAAGCCGGGATTTGCAAAACGTCGGCGACCTCAGCGACGGGCGCCACTTGAGAAATGTCATGCACATCCGTCAATACGGGAATTCCCAGTTCCTGCTTTACTGCTTGCAGTACTTCGAGGCCGGCTTCCATACCCATTCCACGAAAGCTGTTGATTGACGATCGATTCGCTTTGTCAAAGGAAGATTTATAGACAAAGTCGAGGCCAACCTCGCGGGCTCGCTGAAAACACTCGCGCGCCATCATCTGTGCATGCTTCTGAGATTCAATTACGCACGGTCCGGCGATGATCGTAAGTCTCCCGTCACCGAAAGTGGCATTGCCTACCACGAAAGCTCTTGTTGGAATAGGGTCTCTCATTCGTACCCGCTCTACTCAGCCCTTGAATATTTTTTTTATCCTGCCAATGAACGAGTTGCCTTCCTTCTTCTTGTTCGCATTCGTATTCGTATTCGTATTCGTTGGCTTAGCCTTACTTGCTTCACGTTTAGGAGCGGGCGTAGCCGTTATGCCATGAGATGGTGAAGGTGAAGGCAGTAAGGTCGGTGAGGGAACCGCTTCAGCATTAACGTTCGGAACCGGTGGTGGGGTGGCTGTGTGTCGGAACGCGAAGAGCCCTGCACCGATGACTAGCAGGCAGGCAATTACGCCTGTCAACGCCAGCAGGGATTTTCGACGTGCACGATTGTCTTTGGCCGAGAGCGCCACATTCACCCTTGGAAATGCCTGTCTTCCCCCAAGACCGACGGGGCCTCGCGCATTCCCGTCGCCAACTGCAAGAGGAGCTTCGGGCTCCCTAACTATCGTCAGATCGCTGGTGCCCGAAGTCAGAATACGGCTTTCGCGCAGCCGCGAAATGTCGATGATCAATCGCCCGGAAGGTGAAAGCGTGCCAACGTCTCGCAGCCCCTTCAGATCGGGTGCGCTTGTGACTGCAGCATGTTCCAACCCCAGTTTTTCCGCAGTTTCTAATAGTTCAAGGCGCAACGCATTTGCATCTGCCGGCCGGTCCCAGGGACTCTTTTCGAGCGCGTGTAACACGACCTGCTCAAGCGCTTCAGGAATCGCGGGAACAAACTCGCGCGGGCTTCTTGGCAGATCTGTAGCGTGCTTCAGTGCGATGGCAAGCGGAGTGGAACCACCAAAAGGCGCCGTCCCGGTTAGCATTTCATAAAGAATCACGCCCAAACTATAAACATCGGACGCAGGCGTCAGCGGCAAGCCGCTACACTGCTCGGGCGACATGTAACGTGGTGTGCCGATCATCACTCCGAGCTGAGTCAGAGTTTTGGGATCTTCGTCTTCAAGAGAATTGACTGCAAGTTTAGCAATGCCAAAATCGAGAACCTTAACCAGTACAGGAACGTCAGTCTTTTGTACGATAAAAATATTTGCAGGCTTGAGGTCACGATGAATGACGCCGGCTTCGTGGGCCGCCGCCACAGCCGCCGAAGCTTGAAGCATGATGGAAACCGAACGAGCAGTTTCAAGAGGAGCTTCTCTGCCGATGATCTCCCGCAGCGTTCGCCCCTCGAGCAGTTCCATGACGATGTAAACAAACCCTGCCGAGGTCTCCCCAAAATCGGTTACCGACACAGCGTTGACATGCTGCAGCCGGCCGGCAGCTTTCGCCTCACGCCGGAATCGCTCCCTGGCCGCTTCGTCTTCACCGAATCGAGGGTTCAAAACCTTTATCGCAACCGTACGATCGATCAATACATGGCGCGCTCGGTAAACGGTGCCCATTCCGCCAATACCTAACCTGGCTTCGAGCCGATATTTATCATCCAGAGTTTGGCCTAGGAGAGGGTCCAGAGCGGCTTCACCAGCCATCGTAGGGTCAGCTTGCAAAACCGAATTATCCAAAGGACAAACTTGTAGGTCCGCCGAGTATTGTTTTGCACATGTGGGGCAGTGAAGCATATTTAAGCTGCGTTGGGGGACGTGGGCTGCAGTCCGATTATCCCGCAAAATGACGTGGGATGCACTCAGTGAAATGTCGGCGGTGAAAAACCGGTGGATATCATGGCCCTTAGTCAGCACTAGTGGCAGTGACGCGCTCGTGCATTGTCAAATCCGCATCGCCATTTTTATCCATCGAAGTTTCGTTCTTCAGGCGGTTAGCGTAGGCCGCTCGTACAAAAGAGGCAAAAAGAGGATGGGCATTCAGAGGTTTCGATTTGTACTCGGGATGAAATTGACAACCAAGAAACCAGGGATGGATTTCGCGCGGGAGTTCTACGATTTCGACAAACTTTCGGTCGGGAGAAATTCCACTGAAGACTAATCCCTGGCGCTCCAAAGAAGTGCGGAACTCCGGGTTAAATTCGAAACGATGGCGGTGGCGCTCGCTGATTTCTTCCGCTCCACCATAAACTTCTTTTGCCAGCGAGTCCGGCGTCAATTGACACGGCCATGCGCCCAGACGCATCGTTCCGCCCAACTCCTCCACATCAACAAGATCACGTAGCTTGAAGATAATCGGATAAGGCGTGTCAGCATCAAACTCTGTGGAATCGGCGTCCTTCAGACCGCAGACAGTGCGGGCGTATTCGATGCAAGCTGTTTGCATTCCCAAACAGATTCCGAAATATGGCGTGCGACTTCTCCTCGCGTAAGAGATGGCCCGAATCATACCGGCCACCCCTCGTTTGCCGAAACCGCCAGGCACCAGGATCGCATCGAAATCGCGCAACCGTGATTCATAGTCATCATCCATTAGTTCTTCCGACTCGATCCACTTCACATCAACCCGGAGATTGTTGGCCACGCCGCCATGCGTCAATGCTTCGCGCAAAGACTTGTAGGAATCCTCTAACTCAACGTATTTGCCGACAATCGCGATGGATGTTTCACCGCCCGAGGGCTCGCTTATAGTCGAAACCAGATTGCGCCACTCCGAAAGCTCGGCCTGACCGACCCGCGCACCAAAACCCAGTTGCGTGACAATCAATTCATCTAACCCTTGCTCGTGGAAAGCTAGTGGCACCTCGTATATCGTGTCGACATCAAGCGCACTGATGACGGCAGATTCTTTTACGTTGCAGAAAAGCGCAATCTTGGAACGCAGGTCACGAGAGAGTGCTTTTTCCGAGCGACAGAGGAGAATGTCCGGCGCGATACCGATTTCTCGCAGATCTCGAACGGAGTGTTGTGTCGGTTTAGTTTTCAACTCACCGGCAGCAGCAATATAGGGCACCAGCGTTACATGGATGAAAAGCGCGTTCCCTGCTCCTTCTTCGTTACCCATCTGGCGAATGGCTTCAAGAAACGGTAGCGATTCGATGTCGCCAACCGTTCCGCCGATTTCGACTATGACGACGTCGAGCGAGTCGTTTTCCGTAACGGCGCGAACGGCATCTTTGATCTCGTTTGTAATGTGCGGAATAACCTGAATAGTTTTACCCAGATAATCGCCGCGTCGCTCCTTCTCAATCACTGAGAGATAAATCCGCCCCGTGGTCCAATTATTTGCTTGCGACAGATGCGCATGTGTAAACCGTTCGTAGTGACCCAGGTCTAGATCTGTCTCAGCGCCATCATCGGTCACGAAGACTTCCCCATGCTGGAACGGCGACATCGTTCCAGGATCAACGTTGATATAAGGATCTAACTTAATTAAGGTCACTCGTAACCCCCGCGACTCGAGCAAACAGCCGATTGAAGATGCGGCCAAACCCTTGCCGAGACTAGAGACCACGCCTCCCGTAACAAAGATATATTTAGGCATCAACGTCTCTCCTATCCGCGAAATCCTTGATGCTGCCGCCCGCTTTTGGTCCATCGCCAGAACCCTGTTCGCCATCGTAACGTCCTTGCTTCAAGTCTTGTTGCACTTCGACAGCTTTCTCTGCGGCCGGGTCGAGAACCTTCTGTATGCCAATCAGGCTGGCGCCCAACAGCCCCGGGCCTTCCTGGACACGCTTATCAAACTCTTCAGGTGTAACTGTGTATGGTTTACTGAGCCGCGCCAGGCCAAAAAGACCACAGACAACCAGAAAACCAATTATTGCAAGACCTGTCCAATCGTTCATAAGATTAATCTCGAATGACATTCATCATTTCCCTGACGCGCTCCAGGTCAGTGTAGGTGTCGACACCGATCGAAGGCGAACTTGCCTCCACTGCTCGTATCTTCACCCCGTGCTCGAGAGCCCGGAGCTGCTCCAGCGACTCTCTACGTTCAAGCTCAGACTGGGGCCAACGAGTAAACTCAAGCAGCACGTCTCGACGATAAACGTAGAGACCGGTATGTTTGCGAAACAACTTTAGAAGCGAAGGATCGTTCCCCAGAGCTGCCTCGATTGTCCCGTGTTCGCGCACAGCTTGACGAGGAAATGGAACTGGCGAACGGGAGAAATAAAGCGCTCGGCCTGTTTCGGTTAATACGATCTTGACAACATCCGGATTCATAACCTCTCCGACAGTCGCGATTGGCTCCCAGGTTGTCGTGATTGCTATTCCTTCGGGCGAGTGGTAAAGCGCGTAGACAGCGCGATCGATCGTCTCGGGAGAAATCATAGGCTCGTCGCCCTGTACATTGACGATCATTGCAGCATCGTCCAGTTGCAAGGCGACCTCGGCGACGCGATCGGTTCCGCTAGCATGATCGCTTCGGGTCTTGACCGCCTCGCAGCCCTGCGAACGAACCGCATCCAGGATTCGTCGGTCGTCGGACGCAACAATCACGCGCGATACACTTCTCGCCGCAAGGGCGCGCTCCACGACCCAGTAGATCATCGGTTTTCCGGCGATTTCCAGTAAAGACTTTCCAGGCAGACGCGTGGAACTGAGACGGGCGGGAATGATTGCAATTACGTTTTTTGGTGGATTTGCGCCCGCATGATTCACGGGGTAACAGATTAGCTTGCGAACGCTCACGGTGTCAACGCAGAGTTACGATCCCTACGATCCCGGTACTTATGCATTGCATCAGTACCTACGATCCCGATGGGCATCTGCTCGAGTTCACCTGTGGTGAGTCGATTCCTGATTTCCTGAGCAACTTTTGAGGGTGAAAATCTATTTCCGACTCACAGGAAACACACAAATCTGTTAGGGTAACGGTTTGAGTCGTAAACCTGCCTATGTCGCCTCTCCCAAACCCAGCTCCAGCCAAACTCAATTCCTCCTTTACCCCGCGAGACTGCGTTCTCGTGCTGGTCATTGGTCTGGCTGTTTGTTTACCGCTGTATCTTTATGGTGTCCCATTCGCCCTGGATTTACAGCATCACTACCGCACGGCCTTAGGGTTTTACGACTCCATTCTCACCGGGAACTTTTATCCCTCGTGGCATCCGACAACAAATGGCGGCTATGGTGATCCAAGTGTGAGGTTCTATCCTCCGGCGATTTACTTCTTATTATCCGGCGCGCGCCTAATCACCCGCGACTGGTTCCTGGCAAGCTTGTTGACGTCAACACTACTCACAACTGCCGGATCGTTCAGTATGTATTTTTGGGCGCGCTCGTTCACAACTCATTACTATGCACTAGCGGCAGGATTGTTCTACTTACTCTCGCCATTTCATGCCAATGAAATGTACCAGGCAGGCATGTACGGACAATATGCTGCAGCGAGTGTCTTACCTTTCGTCTTTGCGTTTGTGGAACGCATAATCCAGGGTGGACGCAGTCGTGATGTGGCGGGACTCGGCTTCAGTTATGGTCTGGTGATCCTGTTTCACGTCCCACTCGCGGTGCTTGGTTCGATCGCACTTGGTATCTACGCTCTAGTCCGGCTCATTCAGTTATTCAATGTAGTTTCTGTCTATCGTCTAGTCGCAGGAGTAATCCTGGGTATCGCCCTGAGCTGCTTCTATTGGCTGCCCGTAATGCGCGAGCTCAAATGGAAATATCCCAGCGGAATCGGACAGGGAGCATGGTTCGATTACAGGAACAACTTCCTTTTTCACCCGTCTCCAAGTGTGATGAGCGATTTTCTGTTGCCAATGTTGGCAGCAGCGACGATAGCTATGGCCGTTCCGACGGCTATCTTGATATTCAAGAGAAAGAGTAATGGGCTTGCTCCAGGTGTCGTCGCGTTGGTGTCGTTTTTTTTGGCAACGCCGTTGAGCAAACCGATTTGGGATGCGTTGCCTATCCTTCAGGAAACCCAGTTCCCCTGGCGTTGGATGACCATAACGTCAGCTTGTTTAGCGCTACTAGTTAGTATTTGCCTCGCGGAATTGGCTTCGATGTGGTTTTCACGCTGGCGGCCACTATCCCTCGCTTTGATTGGTTTGCTGGCGATTGCGCCGAGCTTTACGATCTTGCAATTAATCAGAGGCGCGCCTTTGCATGATCGGGTCACATTCAATCAAAAGGTTGAGTCTCAGAGAGGTTCGGCAACCTATCGGGATTTTCTGCCTATCTGGGCAAAGCTGCAGCCGCGCCAAATGAACTCTCAAGTTGAAACGCAAAATCGATCGGTAACAATTATTGAATGGTCAGCGGAACGGAGAGTGTTTTCGCTTGACGCCGGGCCGGAAACGGAAGCGCGGCTTAGAACATACTACTACCCGTACTGGGTCGCGTCTGCGGCAGGGCGGCAATTATTTACCCGACCCGCCGACGACGGCGCTCTTCTGGTTACGGTGCCAGCTGAGAAAAGCACGATCGAAGTCAAGTTCGTTGAGCCGTTGAGCAGTGACATCGCCGGTGTGTTGAGCGCGTGCGCCCTGGTCGTAATTATCTGGTTGTCAGCTTTCACCGCTCGAACAGGTCGATTTACAATTCTCTCAGAGAGATTTGGCAGAAGTGTTTGCCAGGATATTCCGTAGCGAAAGCCAGTTAACACAAAAGGACTATTAGTGAGAAGAATGTTTAGGCTGGTGTCACTCGTGATTGTCGGAGTGATCGTCGGCTTGCTCGGATATGAGGGGATAATGCTGGCGCGCGTTGCACTGCTGCGCTCACGCAACCCGGCGTCGACTTCCCTGATTGATGCGCGTGCACACGAGGCAAGAAATGGTGGACAACAACCCCGCCGCGAGCAGGTTTGGGTGCCGCTGGAACGAATTTCTCCCAACTTGCAACGGGCGGTCCTGGCCGGCGAGGACACCAATTTCAACTCGCACGGCGGCTTTGATTATCAGGCAATTCAGAAGGCTTGGGATCAGGCTCAAAGGGAAACTGCCAGGGAGGCAAGGAAGGAGGGTGAAGATGATGACTGGCTTCCCAATTTTCCCGACTTCAAGCGCGGGGCGTCCACCATTACCCAGCAACTGGCGAAGAACCTCTATTTGTCGTCTCAGCGATCGTTTGTTCGTAAAGGCCAAGAGGCCGTGCTAACAATCTTTCTTGAACGGCTGTTGACCAAGCGAAGGATTCTCGAACTCTATCTGAATGAGATTGAGTGGGGTGACGGCATTTATGGCGCAGAGGCTGCGGCGCAGCACTATTTTCACAAACCTGCCGCCTCCCTCAGTGCCAACGAAGCGGCTTTCCTGTCCGCAATGATCCCGAATCCACGGACTGTCTTCAACCCGCAAATAAATCCCCGACGCGTCGGACGCCGGCAGCGCATCATCCTGCGAGGCATGCCTTACGTGAACGCGCCTTGATTGATTTAAGTAGTCGTTACTGGTTTCTTGTGAATGAGAGCGAGTCAAGAAATTTTTGCACGGATTCGTTTTTCTCCGTCGCATTCAGGACCCCAACAATGTACATCTCTCGCATATCACCAAACTGCTTCGAGAACGCCCGAACCACACCCGGGACGTTCGCTGCCGAAATGGCAAACTCGCTGCCGGTGTAGCCATTCAGTTTCAAAGGCCGTTGCAGCTTCGCGTCAAATACCAGGCCGAGGCCTCGTTTTTCAAAACCCCGGTTTAAACCCGACACCAGACCTTTGGCCATGTCATCGATAGCAGATGCGTCTGTGTACTTGAGGTTTGGACCTTGCGACCACATGAGGATATAGGTTGCCCCTTCGTATTCAGCCGTCCAATAGTTAACGTTTGCTACGGTATCTCCCGCAGGCATGGTCGCCGAGCTCTCATAGCCAGGTCCTGGCACTTGAAGCGAGAAATGCTTTCCCTCCGGAGCAAACGTTCTCCATTGATTCTCGCCGGTTGCCGTTGTGGAACTGCTTAAGCGTGAAACAGAGTTCGAACCCATAATGCCCCGGAGCAAATCCTCACTTCCAAGCACGCTGGCTCGTTTGGCAGTGCCAATGGTGCGAAGTGATGGCGCCGACTGTGAGGCCGCACTGCGCTCGGCTTGTTGCTGCCTAAACTCCCAGGGCCGGACGGGAGTCGTATCTTGCCATAATCCACGGTGTTCAGAGCGCGCGGCGACTTCACACTCAGAATAAATCTTTCTCTCTGAATCAGTGAGCCGGCTGCTCGCACTTTTGTCGAACCAGGCGACGCCATCGCGGAGCAATTGCGCACCGACATCCATATCCCTGTAAAAAACTTTTCCTAAAATATAACTGTTCTGGACCAATCCGGAAGATTCCACTGCGATCTGCTTGTATAAGATCAGATCAGACAGATGCTTCCTGGCCACATCTGCATAAGGCTGCTCTTGCGTAGGGGCATCAACACCGAGGATCTGTACTTTGAGTGGTCTGTTCAGGTTAAGGATCGTTATCGTATCTCCATCATTTATCTCTATGACCTTGCCATAGAGCGTGGCGCCACTTGCTGAGACGGTAAGGAGCGCCCAGATGCCGATTAACAATAGCATCTTGGTCATTTGAATTACTCGCATACGTGGTCGTCCGCGACGGACGCTTATGTCCGTCCACCTGGTCAATTAGATGGCAAAGTCTTTAGCAAACTCGAGCTCGGCCTTGCGCAACTCAAAGCGCCCGCGTCCGAGATTTCCGTCGGGCTTCAACGCCAATACGACAAAGTATTCGCGACTGAGTAAACGCATCAGTATCGATGCCTGGTCCAGAAGGACTACCAGTTCCAGAAGATTCCCAAGTCCAGTGTCATTTCCCGCCCGCTGGGCGCCACGAACGAGAGTTGTAAACTCGGCAGCGGCAACATCGAGATTAGCCTCTTCACCGGCCTCACCGAGAACTTTTTCAACGGCGATGCCGTCGGTTCCCATAATTAGTGCACCGAGGCTTCCCTCGGTGCGCTCCAAAATACTCACTAGCATTTGCTTGAACATCGAAAACCTCCTTAGGGGCGTTGGCCACCCAAGACACCGGGACGGGCGGTATTGCCGGGCGACGGTGCGGTCGGACTGGGGGCGGGCATCAACGTGCCGGGCGTTGTTTCTGGCGCACGCCGCTCTTCCTGCAACTGAGTCGGAGTAGGCGTGTTGCTGGGTGGGTTCCCCAGTGGAACGGGTTGCGGGATGGTAGTAGTGCGTGGTCCAGTGCTTACCGCACCCGCTGTCGGACGTCCTTGATAATCAGGACGATAGATGTGGGGCGTGATAAAGAACAGGATCTCGCTATTTGATCGCGTTGTCAGTTTTCGCTTGAAGAGGTTTCCGACCACGGGAATCGACGCGAGCCCGGGCGTACGCTGTTGCGATTCACCTTCCGTGTCTGCAAGCACGCCGCCCATGACCGTTGTGCCGCCATCTGGTACCAGTACTTCGGTCTGCATGCGCTGGGTATCTATTCCGGGCACACCGCCTACGGCTATACCAGTATTGAGCGTGTTGTTTTCAATCGTTACGCGCAGAATCACAGTGCCAACATCGGTGATTTGAGGCGTGATTGAAAGCCGCAAAGGAACGGAAACGAACGTGGTGGTTACGACTGCTGTGCCTGCGGCGGCCTGCGTGGTCTGTACTGGAATCTGTGAGCCGCTCTCGATCTGCGCCGGGCGATTGTTTAAGGCCGTCACGCGTGGGGTTGCCACGGTCTTCGCCTGTCCTTTAGATTCGGCCAAGGTAAGCAGCAAGCTGATCTGAGCCGAGCCAAATAGTCCGGTCGTCAAACCAATGACTGTATTTGCGGCGGAGGCTGCGAGGGAAGAATTGGGCGGAGGAGTTCCAGCCAAACCTCCGAAGACGCCGAACGGCTTTGGACCGCTCGTTCCCGCACTGGTACTTGAGCCAGAACCGCCGCTGGAACCACTCCCTGTAGTAGAGGAGGAAGGCAGCGTAGAGATATTACCAAGACCACCGCGGCCAAAATTGACGACACCTGCTGACAATTGCGCGCCGAGGTCGCGACTGAAGTTTCGCTGCGCGATGACAATGCGGGTTTCAATTTCAACTTGCGGCTCAGGCTGGTCCAGGATAGCGACGAGTTGCCGAACTGCTTCAATGTTTTCTTTAACGTCCGTGATGATAAGTGTGTTGCTGCGGCCATCGACTTCGATTGATCCGCGACGCGAAAGTCTGCGAGAAATGATGGGTAGCAATCCCTGATCGCCGCTGCCGCCCGTTGCGTCTCCACCGGCGCCGCCGCTGAAACTGAGGTTGGTGGCGCCACCTGAAAAGGCTCCGGTTGAACCTGCCGCCTGCGCCAGAGTTCCCGAGGCGCGCGCGTAATTCAAGCGGATAAACTCGGTAACCAGAGGCGACGCATCAAGACGCGAGTCGTTAATAACCCTTTGCGTTGAAGCTTCGGCAGCCAGGACATCTCTTGAGGCAACGCGGAGTATGTTGCCATTGACTTCGATTCCCAGACGGTTTGCCCTAAGGATAGCGTCCAGGGCAACGTTCCAGGGAACATCCTGAACGTTCACCGTAACCGGCACGGCGCCTACCGAGGTGTCAATCACGAAGTTAACGCCATACTGCTCAGTGATGTAGTTCAGTATGTCACGAATATCAGCGTTGACGACGTTGAGATTGATTGGTTCGCCAACAAAGCCAGGTTGGCCATATTGCCGGCCCTGTGCCTGTTTATCCGGAGTGGGGGAAGCAGCCGGCCGTTGCGGTGGCGGGTTTGGTACGTCGGGATTGTCGAGTACTGTCCCGGTTGTCGCTGGGAGTTCATTTGAAGCAGCCAAACTGCCGATGCCGAAAAGGCACACCAGCATCAGGACGAGCGTTATCCTTTTGATGGCTGAGGTAAGTTGAGGCAAATAAGACATCTTTCCCTCCTTAAGGGAATTTTTGGAGGTTACCGCCACGCGCTACGCTCTTTTGCCAGAATGCAACTTAAGCGCGCGCCGCACTAACGCGGTAACGTTCCGGTTTATTGTCAAAATGCGCAAACTTGGCAATCTCAATCCTGGTTCGAATGGCCACCTTGCGCGTGTTAACCCGCCCTCCTCGTGTTCCTTTGAAACACGAGCGGCCGGAGAGTTCATCTACGGCTTTTCCGAATTGGCCGGTTTCTCTTCGACTTTCTTGTCGTCGTTGGGAGCAGTCGCACCTGCTGAGGCCGTCTTGGCTGCGGTTAACGCATTGACGGTGGTGGGCGTTCGCAATGCTTTTAATTCCACGCTGTGGACCCGACGACCGTCGCCAAAGACCGTCTCGCGCCGAAAGACCAAACGATTGTCTTCGATAGCTACCAACTGACCGTCGTAAAACTTTTCTCCGGGATAAACGACGTAGGACAGCTTGATTGGCGAAGCCTCCACGATGGCTGCATAGCCGCGCGGCGTCCTGGAGATGCCTACTATCTGGATTTCGTCTAACAAAAACGCAGTCGTTGGCTTGGGCGCCGCCATTCTGGCATTCATCGCCGCAGCCTTCTGCGCCTTGTACTGTTCAATTCGCTCGCGGATCGGAGGCGGGACAATAAGTCCCGATCTCTTCGCAATTATTTTGGGTGCCTCGTATTTCTTAAACGGGTCACGCCCAGTGTCTCTGACGCGCTTCGTCGTCTGTGGCTTGACCTCAGTGCTGGTCTGAGCAGGCACGCCGGCGCCAGTTCCACCGATCGCGACAGCGCATCCGATTACTAAACCGAATAGTCCCTGTTTGATTCTCTTCGTGTCTTTCGTCATGTTGGTGTCTTTCGTTGGAGTCTCTAATGCTATTTGACAGGTGCCGGTGCTGCCGGCGCTGCCGGCTGACCTGCAGGAGCTGCCTGGGGGCCGGGTTGCTTTTGAAGCTTCTCGGCGGACACGTAGTAGGCGGTCAAGTCAAACCTGGCATCGACAGTCTTCGAAGGCGACTGTTTGTCGAGTTGGTTAAGGGCAAAATTTGTGACCGAAACAATCCTCTGGTAGTGGGCCAGTTGCTCGAAGAAGGCTCGTAGCGAAGCAAACGAACTGGTGATGGTAACTTCAATTCTTTTGCCGCTAAAATTTTCCTGCTGGATATCATCTTTAGGAATGAACTTGGTGAGGATAAGGCCGGCTGTGCGAGCGCGATCCTGAACACCCTGTAATACCATCGTCAGTTCGCGCTGTTCAGGAAGAAGCGCTTTTAACTCGTCATATTCTTCCTGCCGTGCTTTGTACATCGCACTGAACTCATTCAGCCGTTGCGAAGCGATCTGCGCCTGCGCATTCTTTGGCAGCAACTGCGCGATCTCGGCCTTCATTTCCAAAGTCTCGCTACGAGTTCCTTTTGTGACGAAATACCAGAAACCGGCATAAACGGCGCCAGCCAGCGCCACAAAAGCAATCAAGCGCAAGTACCAGGGAATTGATTGAAGCTTACTCATCTTTCATTCCTTCCAAGTTGAATGGGAGCGTGTGGGCGGGGCTAGTCAGATCGCTTCCTACTTCTTCATCGCGACCTGACTCGAAGGAGGGGTTGCTGACGACTGTGATTTTTGCTTTGCCGGAGCATACGTGCACTTAACAGTGAAATTAATAACCTCAGGTTTTGGCTCGTCTGGATCGACCGAAGAGGCTCCGGAATTGCTGCTACCGGTTTGGGCCGCCTCGCGCTGCGTTTCGATATTCAGGTTCGTGAAGAGTCCGGAGGAAAACTCTATGCTCTGACCAAACTTGGTGACGGAAAATTCGTTTGGTGATTCACCTTTGATCGTCAGTTCGCCGTCTCGTTGCTCAACGCTCTTCAGGTACAGACCAGGCACGCTATCAAACCGGTTCTTGATTTCCTGAAGCACAGCACCCGGACCCTGCTGCGACTCGCGCAACTTCTTGATTGCATCGATGCGGCCTTGAATATCCTGAGTCTTCTTTTCGAGCTCAGCCTGCTCCCGATTGACGGCAAGCATCTGCAGCTGGATCCGGCGCTGATTCTCGAGTTCCAGCTTCGCCGCGGAGTGTGCAGAGCGAGCGCTGGTATAGTCGTAAAAACCGCCTAACGCCAGCAGGCCAAACACTGTCAGAGCCATCAGCAACGTTTGCGTTCGCGGATTCGCCACGCGGTCCTCGACCATCGCGACGCCAGTAGGTCTGTCAGTTGCCGATTCCAATAAGTTGATCTTGATCATGCTAGTTCAACTCCTCTCAGCGCCAGACCGACAGCGACAGCCATCTCGGGAATAATTTCTCGCATGTAATCGGGATCAAACTTCTTTCCGTCCACTTGTATCTGCCGGAAAGGATCGAAAACCTCGACCGGAATTTCGAACCGCTTCGCCAGGTAATCCGCGAGACCGGGCAGTTTTGAACCACCACCCGCAAGTAAGATCTTCTGGATGGTTGAATTGCCTTCCTCGGCAGTGGCTCGGTAAAAATCCATTGTCTTTCTTACTTCCAGTGCCAGAATGTCCGAAACAGTAGCGATGATGGGCTGGATGGGGCGACTCTCTATACCTTCCGGAAGCGGCATACCCCGTTTGACAGCCTCGGCTTGTTCGAAAGTGATTCCCAATTCCCTCTGAAGCAGATTCGTATACTGACTGCCGCCGACGGAGGCGTCACGGGCAAAAATGGAGCGGTGGCCATTTAGAATGTTGATGTTCATTGTTGCCGCTCCAATGTTCAGGAGAGCAATGACCTCGCCGTCGTTCGGCTGGTAGTTAACTTCATAGCAGTTCTGTAAGGCGAAAGCGTCGATGTCGATTACTACCGGTTGTTTGCCAGCCAACTGAATGGCCTGTTTGACGTTGGCAATCTTGTCGCTCTTGCACGCTGCCATGAGCACATGAAGGGCATCGTCCGAGTGTCCCGTTATCTGGTAATCAAGATTGACATCGGCGATGTCGAACGGGATATGCTCTTCGGCGTGCCAACTGAACGATTCTTGCAATTCGTCTTCACTCATCTGTGGCAACACGATATTCTTGACGATCACCGAATGGCCACTAACGCCAGCAGCTACACGGTTGGTCTTAATCTGGTGCTCACCAAAAATGCTCGAAATCACATTCGAGACGTTGTTGAGCTCCATGATCTGGCCGTCAACAATTGTGTCGGACTGAAGGTTTTCAAATCCCAGGTGGACAAGCTGGAGGCGGCCTCCCTTTCTGTTCAGCTCGACTGCTTTCACTGAACTTGAGCCAATATCCAGGCCAACGAGATTCTTTTTGCCCATACCTTTTTTAAACATGGTCTATTTAATCCTCGTAGAAAGTGAGCGCACTCTGTTTTGCCGGCGAAGTCGAGCTCGCGCTTTTCGCGCTCTAGAAAGGCGGGTCTTACAGAGTTTTGCGCTGGGGGAATGCGTGGGGTGTTTCAACGGTCGGTCCTTTGCTCGTGGTAAGCCAGCTTTACTCACCATGGTTTTGCTTAATAGGCGGGCGCGTGATGACGCGGGCTTCCTGTTCTCAGTATAGAGCGAGACGATTGGGGAATCGTTGCGAGAGGATTGAAGCTCATCTGGAAACCCAGCCAAGTTGGGGTAGCCCAACTCCCGTTGGCTTTGCGGCCTTCGCTCGCGCGAAGTGTGCCTTTATCGTCTAGCTTCAAAAGAAGCGGATCGAGCGCTTGGCTAGCCCGCTAACGAAGGAATCTAAAGGCGAGCACCCTCGGACGGCAGCAGCTGATGCACCGTCACTCAGGCAGACTACAATACGCGTGCAACAATGTCAACCGCTATTTTGCGCTGTTTAACTCCTGCACAATCAAGAGAAAGGAAGCTTTTTAGGCGACGATGGAACTGTTTCTGAGCCTTTCTGGAACGATCAGCTCAGGTTCCAACGAACGGCACGCATGTTTCCATTTTTATCCATTAGTGAAGGTGGATGATCCAATGTTGGGAGCCGTTTTTACCTTGACGGTTTTTGCAGGAATGCCTACGACAATATGGTAAGGCTCGACGTTGGAGGTAACTACCGCACCCGCCCCCACCATTGCATGTTCGCCGAGCTGAATGCCCGCAAGGACTGTCGCGTGATAGGTGATTCGAGTTCCGTCCCCTACCCGGGTAGGACGCGTGTAAACCGTGGCAATCTCGTCGATATCGTGCGTGTGAGAGTAAATGTTCACGTAGTCCGAAATTGAAACCTTGCTACCAATCTCGATTCCGCCTCGATCATCAAGTAAGACATGACGATGGATCACGACATCGTCGCCGAACGAGAGATTATAGCCAAACGACCACTCGACGAAATGCCAGCACTTGAAGTTCTGCCCTACCTGACGAAATATCAGGGGCGCCAAGATCCTGCGGAAGCGATGACCCACTAGCGCATTCTGGCCAAGTGGAGAGCGATCGAACATCTGCCAAAGCCAGATGTAAGGCTTGCGCTGCGCGTATTGTTTACTATCAATATCGGAGTAGTACTCAGGTTCGGTCGTGACATTGCGAGGATCAAGCGTGTGCAAAAGAGCCCGGCCGGCCCGACTCAGCCGGTCCGAAGCGACTGAATGGCGTTCGAGGTCTTTGTCGGTGCTGAGGGGACAGAAATAGAGCTGATACAGGGTATCGCGAACAATGTCGTTTGGGTCTCGCCGTCCCGCGATCAACGAGTCCTGTAGTTCTTCTAGGAATCCATCATAGTCTTCCTGCGCTTTTGATTCTGCCGATAAGTCTCGATAGGTCATGAGCTGTCCGTCTCGGAGGCTGTCTAGTCGTCTTGGCTGATAAGGTGCTGCGTGAACTTAGCACATGGGCAAATCCGCTTTCAAACCCTACTTAAGAACAACGCTTTTGCAACGATGGCGGTTACTGGGCAAAGAAAGGGTGGGTTTTCACCCGGTAGGGGTGAGATGTCTATAGACCCGAACATCACAAACTACCTTGCGCCGTTCGGAGGAGCGGAAGTCAATTACATCTTTAGCACTTAAGTACATTCCGCTCCTCCGAACGGCGCCGGAGGGGATTCGAGCCACGAACTATAAACATCTCACCCCTACCGGGGTGAAAACCGAAGCCCTTTGCATCCGCAAAAAACATGTCAGCTCATGCTTCCCCGACAGACTTTTCACCGACTTGCTGATAGTCACAGCGTAATTTCGATACTTTTGTCAGTGTGCTCTCTCTTGTTTTTTGCGGTGGTGCTTGCTTGGCAACGCATCCAAAGCTACGATGCGGCTACATGAGTCGCCTTCGTCTATTGCTGTTCTGTAGCTTCGCCCTGGGCCTAATTGTTGTCGCTTGGTTGTGGTGGAATTGGCCGAACAGAGTAGACATGGCCCAATATGCTCCCGCCGATTCGCTGGTCTACCTTGAGAGCAACAACCTACCTGCTGTAGCTCAGAGTATCACGGGAAGCGATGCCTGGAAGGAGTTCGGGTCGAACTTGGGAGTGAGAACTGGTCGTCCTGGTGACCGTTGGCCCTACCTGGCAGCCTCACTGGGAATCGGGCCCACGGAAAGCGTCGTTGTTTCGCGGGCGCAGATTGCCGTAATAATGCTCAACGTCGACGCTGCAGAAGAAAATGCGACTCTTAGAATTAAGCCCGAGGGAGCGATTATTGTAGAGACTCATACGTCTGGCTGGCGGATGAAACCCGTCGTTGAACTCACGTTGCAGAGATTTGCTGAACGAACCTACGGGCCAGTCACCCCTCAACGATATCGCGAAGATGCCGATTACCTGGAGTGGATCGCAGCGGCAGGCGATCGGAGAATAGTGGCCGCTATCGACGGCACCCTCGTTGTAATCGGGAATAGCAAACGTGCCGTTCAAAAATGTCTGGAGGCCCGGCGTGGACAACAGCCGAGCCTTCGCGATGACGCGGCAATGCGTCAGATGCGCGCTAAATTAGGGGCAAATCAGTCACTGACCTTTGGCTACGTCTCTTCAAATAACGCTACCCGCTTATTTTCCTGGGCAGCCCCTCTACTCCTTGGCAGGCGTCCTGGAGATTCGTCACTTGAACAGATCATTTCAAGAAACGCAGCCAAAGTGCTCGGCGCCGTAGGATGGAGTTCTCGCGCAGTTGACGGGGAAATGGAAGATCGCTTTTTTTTCTCTCTTGAGCCTTCTGTAGTATCGCGCCTGAGGCCTGTCTTCAGGGTTGGTCCATCTAATGGAGCAGTTTGGAAGCTCGTGCCCGGCGACCTCGAGACGATCACTATTTATAAATCAGAGACGCCTGCTCTTGCGTGGGAAGCCTTACGAGCAGTCACTTCTCAGTTCGACGCGCTATCGGCGGTTGTATTTGGTTCAATCCTTAAGGGTGCTCTGCTGACTTATGGGATAGAGAACCCAGAGAAGTTTCTGCACGCCGTAGGCCCCGAATTGGCAACCGTGAAGATACGTCAGAGTAGTGAAGGCGCTGTTCTGATCGCTCGAACTCTTGACCGTCAAGCCCTGCAACAGATGTTCAGTGCACAAGCGGCCCAGGCCTCTCATGCGGAGCGTATGTTTGATGTAAAACTCAAGGAGCCATTGGATAAGAGCTTTGCGGCGGCTTTTGTCGATGACTACTTTATCATCGGATTGCGGGAGAACGTGCGCTCCTGTCTGGACGATCTTGTGAGCGGGAAAACAATTACAGCCCAGAATCGCTTTAAGAATATAGCTGATTTCGCCACTAAAAGTTCGGCGAGCATTGTTACGTATGCTGATGACACCGACCGAGTACGCAATTTCTTTTCAACTGTAAACGCGTTACAGGGGAAGTCGCCGACGCCAAACCTGGTTTCCCCCGACGTCAAGACGATCCCTTTCGCAATCAGCGAAACCAATTTGGAGGATCAGGGACTCGAAAGAAGAACTCGGTCGCCTCTCGGCCAGCTTAGTACTCTGGTTGGTCTGCTACGTCGCGACTGAACTCTCATTAATGCCTGCGAGGATACCCATGAATGGCAGCTGAGCGTCTCAAGCTTCTAGTAGCCACGAAGAACCCTGCCAAGAGCGAAGAGGTGCAATTTCTCCTCCGTGATCTACAGTTAGAGTTACATTCCCTGCTCGAGTTTCCAACGGTCGAAGCAGTCGAAGAAAGCGAAAGTTCCTACGCTGAAAATGCAATTCGAAAGGCCAGCACTTATGCTCGCGAAACGGGAATGTGGGCGCTGGCTGACGACTCGGGGTTGGAGGTAGATGCCCTGGGCGGGGCTCCGGGAGTAAGGTCGGCTCGGTATGCGGGCTTTGGCGCGACAGATTCAGAGAGGATCGACCTTCTCTTATCTGCGCTTTCAAACACTGAAGACGACAACCGAGGCGGCAGGTTTCGCAGTGTCGTTGCAATCGCCGATGCAATGGGCAAGGTATTAAATGTAGCGGAGGGCGTTTGCGAAGGCTCTATAAGCCGAGTGCCTCGCGGAAAAAACGGTTTCGGCTATGACCCGATTTTTGTTCCTCAGGGTTATGACCTCACCTTCGCGGAACTGTCGCAAAGCAAAAAGCATCAAATTAGCCATCGTGCCAGAGCTATGAACTCAATGTGCGACTTCTTACGCGCTCGACTGCGCCCGCTTGACCGCGGTTCCGGCCACTCTTAGAATGCATCACCTGCTTAGATGGATCGCCTGAATTTGAAATAGTTTGAAGGCAATAATCTCGGGGCGTAGCACAGCCTGGTAGTGCGCTCGGTTTGGGACCGAGAGGTCGGAGGTTCGAATCCTCTCGCCCCGACCAAGAACCTCAATCCCATCAATAACTTAGAGAAGCATGGATTAACGAGTTCGGTTTTCGATGTGGCCAATTTGTGTCCAGAAATCCGAGCACGGAACGTGGAGTGAACTGTAGCGCATGCGACGCAATGTGAAATCCGGAGGATTTCCCAGCCGCGGAACCCTTCAAACTAGAAATAGTTGGGTGGCGACCGATCACTCGGTCGCGCGTTCGCAATGCGGAGTTCAGGAGTTCGATCCCCCTCTGCTCCACCAGTTAACTCCTCACTTTCAATCACTTACAAATACACACAAATAAAGCGCCAAAATCGTTTGGCGTGAAATTGATGTCACTGAAGTGTCCTTCTGCGCAAAGCATTGTCTTTGGTTGGACCAGTTTCAAAAAAGCTTGGGGCCACGATCAACACGCCGGCAATGGAGCGCGTTCGGTCGTTTGCCGACGACGGTCGCGTCCTGCTGTTTCAGGGCGATCGCGACGGGGGTTACGGTCTTACCGACATCTGGTCCGTCTATCGAATGAATGTTAACGACGACGTTAACTGGAGTGAGCCCTTCAATCTCGGCCCGGTGATCAATACTTTTTCGACTGAGCTTGCGGCGAATTATCTGCTTGCCGATGCCGGACGAGTTTGCAAGCTTTTCTTTTCGAGCAGCAAGCCGGGCGGTTTTGGCGGCCCCGACATTTATGAGAGCACGATCAGCGATCTCGGCTTCGAGCTGTCGGTCAACCTCTTCGAGCTGAATTCGCCCTCGATCGAAACCTGCTTCTGGGTGCGCGATGACGGGCTTGAAATAATCCGAACATGACCGGCGACATCCAGCAGCACGATATGTGGGTGGCTACGCGCGAATCGGTCTACGAATCATGGTCGCTGCCCGAACGCCTGAGTCCGAGTGTCAACGTGCCCAACTGGCAGGACGTGAATCCGGCACTCTCATTCGACAACCGAACAATGCTCATGGCATCCCGGCGGCCCGGGGGCATCGGCGCGGGAACGTTTGATATTTATGTGACCACCCGAAAGCCAATCGGGTGTGTGGAAAATTAGCTGTCGTATGAGCTCATGTCGAGGACAAATGCATAAATCGCTGCCACTGCGGTTGAAGTTTTGCCATGAGATCGACGAATCGTGGATGGTGGCGGATGGTGACGAGGTTTGGGTCGATGGCGAAATATGTCGGGTTCGGGAACCCCTCGTCGGATGCGCTTTCGAGCCAATGGACCGCGTCTTCGGGGCGCTTCATTGCGGCATAGGCTGAGGCGATGTTGTGCGCGGTGTGATGGAAGTGACCGAAGCTGTGGCCGACCTCGACGGCGCGGTAGATCGCTGCTTCGGCCTCAAGGGTTTTGCCTCGTTTTGCAAGCAGCACTGCCTTAACGCTGGTGAAGCTGCCGCCTTCGTCGTTCGGATGCTTTTCTAAATACCGTTCGACAATTTCCTCGGCTTCTTTGAGTCGTCCGATCTGAACGAAGACGTCCGCCATGCATCGATCGACGAGCAGCGGGCTGACGTCGCGCGGAATTGTCTTGAACACATTGATCGCGTCCTCGAATTTGCCCTGATATGCGTCGTAAACGCCCACGCGAAATCGCGCCATTGTATTGTTCGGATTGATCTCGAGCGCATGGCGCACCCTCTCTTGAGCTTCGTTAAGTAAACCGACATGCGAATAAACCATCGACAGTTGATGATGCGTCTCGTCATCGTCAGGGTCGAGCTCGAGCGAACGCTTGTATGACTGGATCGCCTGTTCGTGCGGGAAGCCTTTCGTCTTCGTCCAGAGAATCAGCCCGCGTGCGAAGTGACCCTCCGCTAGTTCGGGATCGAGGGCCAGCGATTTCAGGATCGCAACCTCGGCATTCTCGTGATAGACCTTTGCTTGTGTTTCAGACGAGAACTTGAACGCCACCGTGTTGTAAGCACGAGCGAGTTGTGCATAAGCGCCGGCGAGATTCGGGTCGATTGCGACCGCCGCCTCGAGAACCTTTATCGCCGCCTCGGTATCCTCGCGATTTTCACTTCCCGCTTTCACCTTACCCCGAAGGTAGAGATCATACGCCGGAGAACGCGTTGGATGGCCGATCACATCCTGAGCGACCTGAACCGCGAGCGGATGATCGGTGTCATCGAAAATCCTCCGCACCTTGGCGACAAACCTATAACCGTGCTTTGGCACCGTCTCGATATATTTTTGTTCGCCGATCCGCTCGCCGAGACAGTGCCGGATAGCATGGATCGCCTTGCCGAGATTGTTCTCTTCGACGATCGTGTCCGGCCAGACCGTCAAGAGCAGTTCTTCTTTTGTGAGCAGGGTGCCGCCGTGCCGCACGAGATGGACCAGAGTCTGAAATGCCTTTTCGGGAAGAGGGCCGTTGGTCACGCCATCGCGCCGGACGAGTTTGCGTTCCCCGACATCGAGGAAAAAATCGCCGAACTCGAATGACTCCCTTCTGGACATAACCATCGGTCCCTCACTCGGAAAAAAAGCCGAAAGGAAAAATCAACGGAACGGAAAGACTAATGGGGACGCGTCGGCCAAAATCGCTCCCGCTGATAAATTAAGGCTGCTCGCAGGGTTGAGCTGTTGCCACAGTTTAACGCCGAGCAGCATAACGGACAATACCTTAGTTCGCCGTCTGTGAAGTCGCGCTTCCCGATGCGGCGATCGAAGGTGGCAAAAGAAAAGGAGAATTGTTATGAGAAGGACCAAATTGATGTTACTAATCACTGGCGGACTGTTGGCGATCACGGGCGTAGTTTACGCCGCGACCATCCCGGTCATTTTGGGCGCGGGCGTGAATGCCTATACACCGATCGTCGGCGGCCCGGCGACCGTTACGTTTCGCCAGTTGAGCACGACGCCCGGCGATGTAGGCGCTTGGCATTATCATCCCAGCTACGTTCACAACGTCGTAACGTCGGGTGCGATCAAGATCGAAGACGGGTGCGGCGGCTCGTCAACATTCACGACTGGGCAGGCGTTTGAAACGAGCGAAGGTCGCGTCCATCGCGCAATCAATGAAGGTGCAGTCGATGCAACCGAGTACAACGTTTTCATCCGCGAAGAAGGAAAACCGCTAACCCGATTTATCCCTGGGAACGAGCGTCGCTGCGGCCCGCCGAGCACGGTTAATGAATGCAAGGACGGCGGCTGGGTGCAGTTCGATTTCCCTAACGCATTTCCGAATCAGGGATCGTGCATCGAGTACGTGCTCGGGCGTCCGAAAGTCAACCTGTTGGTTCCTCAGGATCCTCTCCAATAGCATTTGAGAGTGCGAGCTTAGTTAACGGGCGAGTTCCTGCCTGTCCTAGCTTCGCCTGAAGAAGCTAAACCTCGCACTCCGACCTCGGAGTGAAGAAAGAGCCAAGCTCTCACTATAAACCGGAGCATTCCAGATCTCTATATTGAGATAAACGCTATAGCGGCGCATGTTAATCAGCAGAGATGAAACAGTAGTTGCACAAGGCAACATGCTAGGAGTCAACCGCGTTCTCCTGGAACTTGGCGTGAGGTTGACGCGACTGTAGGGAATTGCGTGACAAGGCGTAAGAACTTATGGACTGAAAATGATTCTTCGGAGGCTGCTTTGTTGAATTTAAGTTAATAGACCAGAACGCGTGATAATCAGTGGAACCAACTAGCACGCGTTCGCAACGCGGAGAAAACGGTCCGGTTGACGATAAGCCTGTAAATTCTTGACGAGTGAGAGTTATTGTGCGTATGGCAGCGATGAAGACTTTACTGCCGGAGTTTGGATGATAGATTTAGGAAGCGATTGATGTCCTTGAAAACTCATGGTGGAAAACCGACTCTCCGCAGCAAATCCTGAAAGCGCGGGTCGCTTGCGCAATGGGTCAAAGCGCGGATCAACCTTGACCAGCATCATGAACGTTTCGTGCTCGGCATAGGCTTGTTCGAGAGCGTCCAATGCTTTTTCAGTCTCCCCGATCGAAGCAAAACGCGTCGCATCCATGTACTTCGGGCGATTATCGGACATCCAATCATATTTGCTAAAATCGAGAGCAAATCCTCGCCACCCGCCCTTCTTAAAGCTGGCCCGCATAGCAGCGGCCTCTACGGCATTGCCGGCGATTTCACGAGCTCTTGCATATGCTTCAACAGACTCCGCGTATCTGCCCTGCATTTGCAGGGTATTAGCAAGACTAAAGTAACCGACCTGAAAATTAGGATCGAGTTCGACCGTTTTCCTTAACTGTTTTTCGCTTTCGTCATATCGTCGGACGATCATAAGAAAGTTGCCGTAGTTACGGTCGAGCGGCAGGGGTAGTGAACCCGGTCTCTCCCTCACCAGGCATCGTGAAGACCGTTTGAGGATCCGTGTCGCGTTTCAACCGCGTCAGGCCGGCTTCGAGGTCCGATCCAGAAGCGGCTACAGGTGCGGCAAGGTGGTGCGCTGCACTATCCTTCGGCTCCGTCACTAACGTTTCCGCTGTTTGCGGGTGTTCCGGGTTCGTTACTATCCGCCTTCCCTGTCCACTGCTCAAGTTCAGCTTCAAATTCCAAGCGCTGCTTCAGGGTATTTAGGTCCTGGCCCAAGTCTTTGGCCAGCTGATAACGCTCTTCCTCATCTTTTCGCAATGCCTTGGTGATGATGCGTTCCAGTTCAGCGGGGACATCAGCCCGATACCTCGTGAGCAGTGGTGGATGCCTTGTCAGGACAGCTGCAATCACGTCGCTCATCGTCTTGCCGGTAAACGGCTGGGGGCCGGCCACCATTTCATAGAGCACGACGCCTAAGCTCCAGATGTCAGTACGCCCATCTAACGGCAGGCCGCGGGCCTGTTCCGGTGACATGTAACGCGCCGTGCCCATCACCACACCTGGCGTTGTGAGGGGCAGCGCTCTGGTTAGTACTTCGGTATCGAGCCCAGCGCTGTCTGGTTCACTGAGCTTCGCCAAACCGAAATCCAGGACCTTAACCAGATGGTCGCGCCGGACCATTATGTTGTCGGGCTTGATGTCACGATGCACGATGCTGGCCGCATGCGCAGCCGCCAGCGCAGCAGCAACCTGAATACCCACTTCCAACACTTCGTCCAGGTTAAATGGTTCGCGGGCGAGGTGCTGGCCCAACGACTCGCCCTCAATGAATTCCGTGACGATGAAGTGGTACTCACTGTCATGTCCGATCTCATAGATCGTGAGGATGTTGGGATGATTCAGACTCGAGGCTGTAAAAGCCTCGTGTTCGAAGCGATGCAGCCGATCCTTATTGGTCGTGAGGTCGGCGCTCAGGATTTTGACGGCGACTTGCCGGTGCAGATTGGGATCGTAAGCGAGATAAACTTCACCCATCCCGCCCGCGCCCAGCAATGAGCGAATTTCGTACCGACCGAGCTTGCTACCCTGTGGAATCACCATGGGCGATGAAGTAAAACCTATCGCTCAGAACGGAGGCACGTCATTGGCGTTACTCGACTATCCGGACCAGTGCACACTCACAGGGCCCGCGCGGAATTACTGCATGCGTTTCACCGGCGGCGGCGCCCAGCTCCCGTTGAGCGCCTCAGCCTTGGGCGCATACAACCGCATCGTGATGTTCAGTGGGCCACTATCAGGCGACGGGAGCCAGTTCGACTCCTTGTCGTTACCCGGGCTCGCCGGCTGGATGTAGATGTCCAGCGATCCGTCGCTCGCGTACGCAAGCGCATCGCGGTCACCAATGGCATAACGGTTTATTGGATTGGCAACAGGGAAGCCGTAGGCGTCGTATATTGTGAACGACCAGAACGCCTCCGCCGGTGGCAGCTTGCCCTTGTCGAAGTGCAGCACATACCGGCTACCACCTACGAGCGGCTGGCCGTCGGCATCAGTCAGGCTCTGGGGGTACATCGCATCCTCAGGTTGATTGGCGCCCAGACCCGTCATCGCAACGACGGCACGCTTGAGGTAGTAATCGCCGTAGACGCCCATCGTGTCTGTGTTCATCTGCCAGCCATTGACCACGCGAGCGAGAGTTTTGTACTTGGCCTGCATCGCCTTGATGCTCTCCGAGGGTACGCGCTGCAATGCCACGCGGACCGCGGGATCAAATTTCGCGACGTCGAAAGTTTTTCCGGGCTCCAACCCGATTCGCTTCATCCGCGCAAGTTGCGACCAGTCGGTGAGGTGGGACGGATGCTTTGCCATTAGCTCGGCTCCATAGGTAAAAAATCTTTCCACAGACATCCCATTCACTTGGACCAGAGGCGGGGTCTTCATGTCGACCGATGGATCGATCTTAGCTACGACTGGCTGGGGGTCTTTGCCCCACTCGGACAACGGCGTGAGCTTATAGGTGTCCTGGATTGCATTCACTGCGGCGTAGTCAGACGGGCCATTGGTCTGAGTCCGCCCGATGACCCAGACGTAAGGCGTGGGAGCATTTATGCGCTTGACGCCGGGCGGGAGTGACCCCTTCCATCCTGGTGGACTCACCGCCCAGTTGTCCGCGCGCGTGCCGCTCGTCCGCTTGCCTGGGACCGCAAAGACATCCGACCACATGTCCAGCATAGGCAGCAGGTAGTAGCGTCCGGCCGTGTCGGGCACGGATACGATCATTGGTTCGTTCGAGAGATCCAGCCAGGCGCTCGAATACAGCGTGTCGAAGTTCGGCTTGACCACCTCCTTGAAATCTCCCGGCGGAAACGTACGCATGTGTGAAAAGGCGTTGGGGGGTCCCAATCCCGACCTCTTGCCGGGTTCGATGTTTGTAGCGAGCCTGCGCGTCACGTCCATTATGACCAAGGGGTACAGGTACAAGTAAGCCTCAACACCAATCTCGTAGGCTTCCTGCTCATGACAATTTCCTTCGATGATCATTAGCAATCTCCTCTTTACTCTGCGGGTTTCACTGGCGGCGGCGTCCACGTGCCGTCCAGGATCGAAGGCGGCGTTCCTTTGGGCGAGTAAATACGAAGCACCAGTGCGAATTTGCCCTTCGGGGCCGGGAGCCAGTTTGCCTCCTGTTCCTTGCCCGGTGATTCCGCCTGGAGATAAAAGTCCACGGAACCGTCAGGGTTGGTGACGAGCTGGTTGCGTTGGCTCAGGTTGTAGCGATTGATCGCATTAGGTACGAAAAGAAATCAGTGTCGTACATGGTCAGCGACCAGAAGGCTTCTGCCGGCGGTAGTTGGCCCTTCTCGAACCGCACCACGTATTTGTGATTGGCGCCGTTGTATGTGTCACCATCCGCATCTTTTTGCGAAAGCGGATACACGGCGTCTTGCGGACGGTTCCAGCCTGGTCCAAGAAGGTTGGCCATGCCGCGGAGTTTATTGTCTGTGCCAAAGTTGCCAACACCCTTGGTGAAGTACAGCCACCCGTTGGTCGTCTTTTGACTCTTCAAGAGCAATCCCATTTGCAGCTCAGCCAGCTTGGGAGCGACCTTGATCGCCAACCGACTTAGGAACCCGAGCTTGCCAGGGTCGTAGTCTTGCCCTGGGATCAACCCGATCTTGGCCATCTCCGCGACCGTCGGCGCATCCTGCGCGGTCGGGGAGTTGGTCTTCATCAGTTTCGCGAGGCGGCTGAAATAGGCATCGATATCCAGGTCGTTGACTAGCTTGCGCCCTGCTGTCTTCATGTCGACACTCGCGTCGACGACGGGCGGCGTGTACGGCTTGCCATAGGCACTGAGCGGATAGACTGAAAACTTATCCTGGAGGGCATGCACCGCGTCGTAATCTTCAGGCGTGCCGGTGCAGTAGATGCGCCCGAGGATACAGACCATTCCGGTGGGCGACCTCACTTGTGTCGTGCCCTGTGGAAGTGCACCCGACCAGCCTGGCCCGGTGATGACGTACGCCTGGGGCTTGCCGCCGTTTATGCGCGAGCTGGCTACTTCGAAGACCTCTGACCACCCCTCCAGCATCGGCATGATGTAGTAGCGGTCGCCCATGTCGGGAATGCTGAAGACCCAGGGCTCTTTGGAAACGTCAAGCCAGACCTCTGTGTACAACGTATCGGCGTTGGGAGCGGCGCAGCAGTGGTTGTCTACCGCGGGATAGCTGCGCATCTTGATCACCTGACCCATTGGTGCATGCTCAGCATCCGGCGTGGCCACGTTGGTCTGCTGCTCGCGGACCATGTCGAATGTGACTAACGGGTAGCCGTAGATGTAGGCGTCGACGGCGAGCTGGACGGACGGCCAGAGGAGCAGACCGGCGACTATGAGCAGCAGGATAACGAGTGCTGGGACGGCAAGTTTGATCTTTGTAGACTTCTTCATAACGGTACCGTGTTGTGGATTCGATGCTACCTTCCATTAAGGGCTAGCAACCACGATAACACCCGCCTTTCGCACCGTAAGCCTTGCGCCGGCTGTCGCAGCATTGGTCCAATAGCCGGAACCGGTGTTGCCTCGCGAGAGTGGATCGCTCTGACCTTAGCGCTTCATGATGTTGACAAGCTTCCAGGGATTCTGAAGCAGCTCCAACTCCAGTTGATTCTCCTTGTTCATCTTGAGCTGACATGCCGGCGCCAAAGTGCCCGAGTTTTTCTTCTTGTCGGGACTCATAATGATTTCCACTCCCGACAGGCTGTAATCCATTGAGCGGCTATCGCTCCAGGCCTCGCCAAAGGTAATGGGACGATTTGTTACCAGACGGATCTTGGTAGTTCCATCCGGCTGCGGCCACTGCCTGATGTAGGCGACATCGTAGCCAAGCGTGCCGGTGATCGACATTCGTCCCTTATTGTGCATCTTGGACAAAGCGTTCACGAGACCTTCGTTCTTTTTCTCATTGAACGCGGCGATCAAGGCCTTCTGATCATCGGCGGTTGAGAACTCATCGATAATGAGCGTGATACTGAATGTCTGTCCAAGTTGCGTGGACTGACCCATTGCCTGCGCCTGGATGTAAATCGATTTGGGCAATTTCTGAGCAGAGCTGCTCGATCCCGTCAACAGGGTAAAGCTCATTACGCCGGCAATCGCCAGCGTCACATTTATTAGTCTTCGCATTTTTTCTCTCCTTCGTTTTTGCGATCCGGCTAGTATTTCTGTCCAGTCGGAGCGAACTTCGGTAGTGGTGCGGTTTGACAGAGTGTCACGCGCGTCCCGCCCGTGAATCACGCGCAATGTGCGCGTGCCACATGCCTTATCCGGCGCCCGCAGGATAATTACCGAACGCCGACGCCGCGACCACCAACCCCCACTCCGTGATAACCGGCGCCCACACCGCCACCCACACCGACCTTGTCAATAAACAACGCAGTCGCGCCACCGGCTTTGGGCATCGTGCCCTCAATCACCTTGTAGCTGTAGATCAGGTCATTCCCATCAACCACCGGATTAGTAATCTTGAGCACGGCGAGCGTGTTGTCGGCCTGGCCCGGCTCGTAGGCCGATAGCGTGGCGTTGGGCGGGTTCTTCGAGAAATTATCCGGGCCATCGGCCCTGGTCCATTCCGCGAGATACTCAGCCATCTTGATATGGCCCGCCATGCGCTGCGGCCGATCTGAGAAGTACAACGTCTGCGGGTTTACCTTTACCAGGCGGAAGGTGGTCTTGGCACTGTCTACTTTGAGATCTTCCGCACTCTGCACGAACATGAACGACGGCGCTCCCGCAGCCGGAGTTGAAGTGTTCGCGGCAGTTGGTGTATTCGCGGTATTTGTGTTCGACGTTGTTGACGTGTCGGCACATGCCGCCATGGCAAACACTACTATTGCTACGGCGAAAAAAATCACCGGGCGGGCGTAGTTCGCGCCCCTGGAGAATTCACTAAGGGTTTTCATGAGTTGCTTTCCTTTCTTTACCTTCTATGGCGTTTTGGGCTGCGCCGTCACATACACCAGGCTGTTTCCCTGAAACACCGCGCGATAGTAGTTAACGCCGCAGTGGTAGTACTCCGTGCCGTTGATCGCTGTGGAGACGCAACCTGCGGGGAGGCTATAAGCGACGGTGCCCAGCGGCAATAGTCCCTCGGCAACGGCAAGCTCCTGCTTGGCGGCAGCAGCGTCCTGCTCAGCGGCGGCGGCCTGCTGCTGGGCGGCGGCAGCCTGCTGCTGCGAGGCGGCAGCCTGCTGCGTGGCGGCAGCGGCCTGCTGCTGAGCCGCAGCCGTCTGCTGCTGCGCCTGGGCCGCCTGGGCCCCCTCCTCATGTTTGACTGTGCTCGCTACTACGACTGTTGTTCTGCGAGCGGTGCGACGCCGGATGCCAAATTGCGCATGACTAACATCGGGAATGAGCATTAACGCAAGGGCAATGGCTACTACTGCAATCTTGAGTATCTTTTTCATGTGTTTCCTCCGGTTGGTATCAGTGGTTAGACCCGCTGTTTGGTGGAATGAAAGTGATCGCCTTGGCCCCATTGGGCGGCACGAAGGTGAACTGGGAATCGGCCACAGTCGGAGCTACGTCCCAGTCGCTCATGAACGTTATGATGCTCAACAACTCCGGGGTACCTGTATCGGTGACGACATACTTGCGCGGCAACGGCGGGCCGCTGTCTGTAATCCACACCTGAAAGTCGACTCCCGGTTTGCTGAATAGCAAGTGATCGCACTTGACCCCGTTGATGACCTCTTTGCCGACCACCGCCGCAAGGGTCACATCCTGCATCAGCAGCGATCCCGCGTTGCTATAGACCAGGTCGGAGATCGGGTAGCCGAGCCCGAGCTTGTCGCGCCCGAAGTCGAGCGTTCCCTCGATCGTCGCGGGTGCAGGTTCCGTTGCATAAACCTTCTCGCTCGGGTTGTACAGCGTCAGAGTCTTGCCATCGTAGTAGACGACCTGGTCGGTCAGATGGCCCAGGCGTTCGCCTTTCAGCTTGTTCGGCCGGCTGACGATCACCTTCGAAGCAACCTCGAAATCGACTCTGTGCCCCGAGAGGGACATGTCCTCGCGCATGTTCAGCGCTTTCACGCTGAACTGCTTCAGGCCGCCGAGGTAGTCCGTCATACCACGCAGGAGTTTCACCGCTGCCGGATCCACCGCCGGTGACGGCGGTGGCGGTTTAGCAGGCACTTTCTTTGAATAAGCACCCACGGCTAACACTGAAAGCAGCGCGATGGACGCTGCAAAAACATTGAAAGATTTGCTCATTGGTTTCTCCTCAATTTCTATTTCTACCGCCGCCAGCGTCACGCATGCGGCGGCAGTCATTGAATATGCAATAGTCAGCCAGTGCATCAATTACTCACAAACAATCCCGTAATGTTGCTACGAGATGAAACCCAACCACGGTCACGAGGCAACCAACCCGTAAGCAAAAGTCGCGCAGCGGGTCTGAGTGACGGGAGCATCGATCGGACTTCATTCTCTAAACGGGAGTTACGTTGCAGTAGGTTGGATAACAATCCAGCAGGCGAAAATCCCTCAGGCTACAGTCCTTCGATAGTCGCTGCCCCATCATCCGTCCGCGAAGCGAAATTAGGCCTTGAACGCGCTGACCTTTACCTACCTTCCAACGATAAATCATATAGAGGACGTGGCAACAGGAAACCTGTCAATGTTGACAGGCTCGCTGGGCGTAACTTGACCCCGGAGCGCCAGCGGCGTTATTTATGACCCAAACCGTGAGTGTAGACCTGCCCAAAATAAGTTACACGATTTACCGGCACAGGCGTTGGCTGGTGACGAAGTCATAATCACCAGCGCGTGGCAAATTTAGTGGCGCGCTTGGTTCCGGTTGTGGCTAACTCTAAAAAGAAGCGTGTAGCTGGTCTTAATCGAGGATCGATCTCGACGCGTGAAGATTTTGATGAACCCTTACCGGTCTTGTATCGTTGACGCGATTCCAACCGAAGATGACGGCGTCTTATTTCTTTCTGCAGGTCTCGTTCAATGAAAACACGGAGGAGTTTGCGGAACCTGAGTCTGCCAGTGGCCCTGCTCTTCCTGACTAGTGCGGCATCGCTCACCGCGCAGACCGGAAGCAGTGGTGCTTTGATAGGAACAGTGCGCACGTTGGAAACTGGGAACAGGGACGCGCTAAGCCAAATGCGCAAGCCGCGCTGTTGATCAATCTCGTCAAGCGTTATCCGGACACGGTCCAGCGGCTCGCTTCCATCTGACCAAGTTTAACCTGGCTGAGCGTGTAATTCATTGATGCGCCCCATCACAATGGTGAGCGTGGTCCAGACACGCTGCAGTGGCCTCAATTCTTGTGGCAGGATCGTGGGGTTTACGCGCCGATTGTGTGTACTCCCGAAGAGTTGATCGGAGTGATAACTGGAACGCGGTCGTAGACCGAGCGACCGTTCATGGCCCACAAAACCCGTCACAGCCGCCAAAAACGTGTGGCCAATTTGTGGACAAAATTTCCAGCAAGCGACCGTTATGCGATGCAACGATAGTAACGAAATGCAAAAACCCCAATAAAACCTTGGTGGCTGCAACTTTTGAAAAGGCAAAAACTTACATTTTTGCCAGTACCTACATTTGGGACCGAGAGGTCGAAGGTTCAAATCCTCTCGCACCGACCAATTAAGTCAACAACTTACGGCTGCCAACAATGGCGGCTGTAGTTCTTGTGTGGCCTCTTGTGGACAAAATGCTCTAGCCGCACGTCGCTGGAGTTGAACGGCACGGATGTAGCGCTTCGTGGTCTTCAAATCCTTGTGACCCATCAGCATCAGCTGTCGAACGCATACATAACCGAAGCACGCATCATCAACATCCTACAGTCCACGCTGCATGAACTGTTGAACCTCTGGCGGTTCCTCGCCAGACCGTCAAACTCACGAGGTAGGTTCCGACAACCTTCACAGCAGAATGTGGAAACCTTCTTGAGTGAAATGCGTGTCATGCGTAAGGACATCGGTGATGCCGCGCTTCCTCATGACATTCATCGCTATGCAGTCGGTGAGGCTGTAGGCTTTGTCAGAACGCGATTCGTAAAGCTTCAGACCATCCAGGAATGTTTGACGGGTCTCGGATAAGACTTCTACTTGCTCATCACCGAGGACAGCGCGGATTGCCAGAGCGACCTTGCGCCGCATGATCACCCCGTATTCCGCAAAGAAGTTCGCCAGCTCTGTTAGCACACTATCAGTTGTTACCAAGCGCGCATCGCTAAGATCTGCATTGATAGAGAGGGCACGCTGATGACAGGTCCCGCGAGTTAATTAGAGCAATCCAGTAGAGCGTATCAGCAAAGACTGTGCTCATGGTTGCTTCTTAGAGGCACCATAAAGGTAATGGTCAACATTGATTGACCCGTCCGTTGGAATGCTTGCTAAAACTTCGTCTGGCACGTCACGCATGATCTCTTCAATCTTGTCCCAAATCGCGACGCGCCCGGCCGCGTGCCCGTTATCTGCTTTCGTTTCGAGGCCCGCCAAGTCCTCGACGAACTTCAAGACCTCCGCCTGCTGATCCTCGGGCAGCACACGTAGCTTTTCGATTACCTTCTCTTCAATACTTGCTGCCATTAGTCGATCTCCATGCCAGTCATCATACCGTTGCCGGGTTGAGTTGTCAGTATGGGCTCGCAGTTCCATCTCCTTGCGGCAGGTTCCAGCTGGTTGACGCATGTTCTGGCACTGGACACTTTACCCTTTCATCACAAAGACCCATCCGATCATTTGCTGATTGCTCAAAGTATTGAAGAAAACCTTACTCTTGTCAGCGTAGATTGGCAGTTGTCAGCTTATTCGCCTTACCTGCCTCTGAAACTGCACTTGCCCGGATATACCGCATCGTGGTCTTCAAATCGTTGTCGCCCATCAATGTCATTATTGTCAGCGCCTCTTCCCAGCTACTCTAGCGACTGTTTAATTCGCAGGGTAGGAGGGGCCGTCAGGCGGTCTTTGCGGCCCACCAGGTCCCGGACCGCCGGGGCCTCCCGGCCCACCAGGTCCCGGTCCCTTCATCGAGTGCCTCATCGATTGAAGCTTCGTTTGTTGTTCCGCCGTCAGTTGGTTCTTGATGCGAATTCCCATCCCGATGTGCAAGCGTTTGATTTCGCGTTCGGCGTCGAGCACCTTGTCAAGTTGCGCCAGCGCCTGTTGCTCGTTCACCGAATTCGCTTTCATGGTTTCGTGCAGAGCTTCCATAGCATCCTGCAACTGCCACTGCAATTCAATGAAGCGCGTCGTGGTTTTCTGCATCTCGCTCCGCATGAAAGTCTTCTGTTCTTGCGTCAAATCGAGCTCGCGCGCGTGCTGCATGATCATATCCGGTGGGAACATCGAATCGCCGAGCGGATCCATGGGCGGACGTGGTGGCTGTCCCTGCGATTGAGGTCCTGGCGCTGGCGGTGGTTCCGGCTGTTGCGCCGATACCAGCACCACGCCTAAAAGAAATGCGGCGGCGAACATTCCACCTAGCAGTCTGATTCTCTTCTTCATCAACCTTCTCCTTCTAATTAGGCCGACTATTTACGCTGGCTGGGCAGAAATAATTTCAATTCGTCAACAGTGTGATTCAGTTGCGGCAGCGACTTGAGCAACTCGTCGCTCTGGGATTCGAGCAGCGTGGCCGTTGGTGATTGCCAACTCACGATTTTGTTCGCCTCGCGCGTGGCTTTTCTATTCGCCACCACCAGCGACGCCTCGCGGCGCGCGGCCACCTTCAAGGTGCGTGACTTTGCGCCGGGGCTATAGCCCTTTGGCCCTGGCTTGTGCAAATTCACTTCCCCATTCTCGATGCCACTTTTCACTGGACCCGTTGCAGGTCCCCGTGGAGCAGTCGCGACCACGTCGGGGTTCCGATGCCAGTGTTTCGACCACCAGGCGAGTGAAACCAATGCGCAAACCAGCAGAGCCGTAGCCACCACGAACGAAAGATTGAACGCTCCTTGCGTGCGAATCGTCTTCGACTGCGCGCCGTTCCATAGTCCCGCAAAGCTCGGAGTGGTCCGTTCGTCCGCCGACCTGACATCGCTAAACAGCGCCTGGATTCTCTTTTCCTCTCCAACCAATTCCATAAGCACTTTCTGTTTGTCCCAAAGATTCGCGTAAGCGTTTCTTGCCACGGTCGTAATGCTGGCGAGCGCTGCCGATCGAGATGCCCATTACTTCGGCGGCCTCGTTCAAGCTGAGATCCTGGTAGAAGACCAGGTGCAAGGCCTCACGTTGTCGACGCGGCAAACTTTTCAGCGCGTTCTGGAAGAGCGCCCGGGCTTCAGATTTTTCGAAAGCGACCCCGGGCTGTTCCAACTGAGAAACCAACGTCGTGGCTTGCTCTGAACTGTCGGCCCATCTCAGCTTGCGCAAAAGGTTCTTGCGATGCTCACTGATAGCGGTCTTTCGAATCACCGCAAACAGCCAGGTCTTTAAGCTGGACTCGCCGCGAAAACACGCTTTGCCTTCAAGGATCTTCAAATAGACCGTCTGCAAAACTTCTTCGGCTTGCGCCCTGTCACGGCGGCAACAGATCAAGGCCCAGCCGAAACTAGCGCTGTGGAGCGTTTCCAGTTCAGCCTTAAGCTCCGCGATATCCATTCCGTCTATTCGTCGATCTATTCACACGGATTCGGTCCGTGTTCGAAGTATTAGTCGCCCGAGCGAGCGAATCATATGACTGAGAGGGTCAAAAAATTGCGCGCCAGATCTCAGCATCGGCTCGGGAATGAGTGTGGGCTCAGCCTTTTCGACGCTTGCCGCGCCGCGCATGTGATTAGGGCACTGTTCAGAGGGATTGGACCAATCAAGCGGTACGGACCGACGTGCGAAGGGGCTCGATGCGAAATCTGATAGCCGCGACAATGGCAAGAGCAAAGAAAAGCCCCAGCGCAAAAAGTCCGGTCCCTCTTAGAATGCATCACCTGCTTAGAATGCATCGCCTGCATTTGAAATAGTTTGAAAGGGCAATAATCTTCATTTAGCAGCTCAATGTTCGGCTCTCCTCTTTCTCTTAAGTTATAAATACAGAGCTGCCCACTAAACTTCTCATGTGTCGCAGAACGAAGCCGAGCGTGCACCCAAGCTTCGTGCTCACGCCCGAGCCACACCAGGGTTTTCAGATCCGTATCCGTGTAGAGACTCACTGGAAGCAACCACGTCCGCCCCGTGAAGTACTGGATGTGATCCGCCGTGCCTTGCGCGGCAATTCAGAAGCTGGCGATTCGAGAGCCATCAAGCCTCCTATCGGTAAACCATGCGACGGCGAGGTTCTTCGCCATTTTTCGATGCCGGAAGTAAGCTTGCTATCCGCCACTGTCCACAGTGCGAAGCAACTCATGAATCTGCCACCAGTCCGGACGCACCCATCCCGCCACTTCCGATGCCTCTCTCAGCACCGCGACTGAAAAGGCCGGCTCCACTTGCTCAAAAGCCTCAGCCCATTCGGCCAGACTCTGCAGAAAATCATCCAGCTCACGCGTTCCAAGCGCAGTAAGCGCCTCGCTAAACTGATGCGCTCGCGCATAGGCCGCAGCCAAATCGGTCAACGCCTCAGATCGTTGGAGTGGAGCTTGAATCAATAGAGCCGCTTTTTTGGCCTCTTCAAGTCGTTCGCCTTTAGCCAGGGCCTCCGCCAAGACTAGCAACACACGTCCCCGTTCCCAGTCGTCTTGCAGGTCCTGTCCAAGTCTCCACACTGCGTTGAACAATGTATCGGCCTGATCCTGTTGATCCGGATGAATCTGGATCCACGCCAAAGCAATTCCGCCCATCGCCCTTGCCCAATCAATGGTGGCTCTGATCAAAGGAACAATCTCCATTGCCTTGTCGAAGCGACCGGCGTGAGCAAACGCTACCGCCAGGTCACTCAATGCAGTTGCCTGCAATAAGTCAGAGAGATATCCTTCATCTATTGAAAGAGCTTGTTTATAGGCGTCGCCAAAAGTCGCTTCTGCTGAATCATCTCCTATCCGTACCAGAACAGCGGCCAGCGCAATCAACGACGTCGCGCGGTTGAAATCCCTCGGAATGGAGGCCAAAACCTGTCGTGCTTCATCGAGACATCCGGACTCGGCGAGCTCTACTGTCACCCTGCCCAGTGCTGTAGCCTGCTCGACGTCTCGCTCAATGGAACACGCGATACTTAGCGCTTCATCGAAGCGTCCCGCTTCCGCCAGTGCCGCCGCCAGCTCACTTTGCACTTCTTCGAACAGTATCGCGTTTTTGACTAGCTCGCGGACCTCTTCAGCTTCCGTAAAACGACCCGCGCGCAGTAGCGCGACCGCTAGATCCCGTCGAGATTGCGACCAATCTCGATCATCTGGCAGGAAGCGTGCAAGAGCGATTGCTCTTTCAAAGATTGCGCTCGTCAACTGGTTCCCAACCTTCGCGAGAGCCGTTGCCAGTTTGATTAAAGGGTCAAGTTGCTGATAGGGATCCCGCGAGCGAACTAGCTGAACCGCTTCTTCTACCAACGAGTTGGCCCGGAGGTCCCCAGTTTGAGCCAGCACCCTGGCTACGATGTGCAACGCGCTGGCTCGATCTTGATAGTCTTGGATGGAGCGCGTCACCTCGATTGCCTCATCGCGCCTGCCAGTTTGCGCCAGCGCTTCCGCCAGTGGAACCAGCGCCCAGGTTTTGTCATGATCACTCCGAAAGGACTCGATCACTTGACGCGCTAGCTTGAATGCCTCACTTGCCCTACTGTCGTCGGCTTGAGCCAGAGCGACCGCTGCCTCGCGCAGCGCATATGCTCGACGATGATCGTCTTGAACGGAGTAAGCTAGATGATATGCTTTGTCCAAAACCGCAGTTGCGTGGAAATCTCTCTCCAGAGCCATGGCCGCACCCAGCCTGCTCAGCGCTGCCGCACGCAAATCATCCGGCTCAATATCCCGGGCGATTTTGTTCGCTGCCTCAAATCGTTTTGCTTTGGATAGAGATGTTACTAACTCACGAGAGCCGGCCATGCGCCAAGAATCTTCTTTGATTGTTTGAGCGATCGCCGTGGCCTGGTCAAAGCGTTCGGCCTCAGCGAGGGTACGAACCAACGCATAAGCGGCTTCGGTTTGATGTCCCTCGTCAACAATGGATTCTCTTACCACTTGCGCTTGATCAAAGACCGCGTCAGCGCGAACGTCACTTGCCTGTGTGAAAGCTACTGCCAAATCGGCCAGCGCTTTCACTCGCTCGACATCGTTAGGAATATGCTGAGCGACTTCCAAAGCATCCTCTAACAATGCTCCGTCCGGCAATGCTGCGTGCGTCCGACCCTTTTCTTTTAAGGCGCGGTAAACCGCCATCAAGGCATCGAATTTCGTTTGCGAATCAGAACGCGATCTTGCTTGCCCAATGGCTTCGTCTGCGCGGCCCAGCCAAACCATGGTTTCAAGATCGAGATCGGTGTAAGCGCTTACTTCCCGTCCGACAACCTGCCGCATCGTTTGGAGGCGGATGAGCGATAACAAACCTGTTTTCCCTGCTTCTTCACTAAGCGTTGCTCGCCAGGCCAAATCTACATCGGCCAGGAAGCCGCTGTATGAGGCACGGGACCTCTCGTAGCGAGCTTCCATCCACGATTTGCTCATAAGAGCTTGCAGACGCCCGGCATTGCCAGCCTCGTAAAGGTGGAACGCCAAGTTGTTCAGTCCGTAGTCATCCGGACAGTGCCGCCAATCATGCGAATGAGTATCCCAGTAATGATCGGCAATCTGGCAGTGCATGCGTGTTGCATCGATGTGGTAGTCAAGATTCGCCTTATCATCCAGGAGAAAATCTGCGAAAGACTTATGAAACGGACGGAACGGCCCTTCAGGCAGTTCGCCACTGAGGTACTGCTTGCTCGCCCGCAGCGCGGCCCGAAGGTCTTTACCAGTGATTTCGGTGAGTTGCCGGGCTGTCAACCCGTCGCCCTGGGCCACCGCAATCAGACCCAGTAGAGGCTCGTGAAGGTCAAACCATAGACGCTCGTCCTTCCCCAGCTCGCGATTGAGAAAGTCGTGGTAGAGCCCGGTCAACCCGTCAGGCAAAGGATAGGCGTCCAGATCCGGCAACTCTGCTGACGGCCGCGCGAGCAATTCGTCGAGCACTATTGCGGCATATAGGAAGATTCCGCGCGCTCGCCCGGCTAGTCGATCAGCGAAGTCAGTGCGAGTGGCCTCGCCGACAGATGCTGACATAAGCCGCTGCGCAGCGTAGACCTGCACGTCATCGAAATCGGGTGAGGCGTCGCGGATGAGATCGAAGGGCTGGATGTGCCGGAAGAATTTCAGCACCCTTGGTTCATTGCGGCTCGTCACCAGAAACCGAATCTGGACTGGAAGATCAGAGAGGCGCGCGAGGAGATCCGGAATCGTGACCCCCGTGTAGTTCTGCGCCTCGTCGACCGCATCGATGAGAAAGAGCATAGGCTCGGCGTGGCCGCTCTCGTAGAGGCTCTTGAGCGGCTGGGTGAACGACCGATCGAAACTCAGTTCATCACCCAGCGTGCCGAGGTCAATCCGAACAATCGAGACTCCGGTCAGATTGGCGCCTGTGGCCGCCGTCCCCGCCTGCGCACTCCCGACGATCTGAACTCGCTCAGCGAGTGTTTGGGCCAGGGCCTCCGCAAAGCCCTTCACGCTGTAAGTGAGTTGATTGGCGATGCTCTCTGCGAAAGCCTGAGGCGTGATATTGCGACTGGCGGCCTGACAGAAGTGTGATGCCTTCACCGCTGTTCGAATTCGCGTTAGCAGCTCGGCGGCAACCGCATCATGCGGCTCCGGCCCGAAGCCGGAAAGCCACGCCAGGATCATGCTCTTGCCAGTTCCCGGGCCACCAGTGAGCAGAAATAGGCGCTCGCTTGTCCTCTCTTCCCACCACGTCAACACCTCGGGCAACAGCCAGGTTCGGCCGGTAAAGAGGTCGATATTCGCCGCGACGCGCGTGGGGAGTTCAATCCTCACTTCTAGTTACCTTCAACGCAATGCCGCTCACGTTATCAGTACCTTGTGGACCTCGTTCCAATCTGAGCGCACCCAAGCGGCGACACTCGTGACAACGCGCATAGAGGCGATCACTCCACCTGAAGGAGCTGCGGTCCAGGCCGCGTGTGCTCCTGGCGTGCGATCGCAGTCGGATCCAGCAATATCGAGGGTGTCATATCAACCACTATTCGAAGCCGCTCCGTCAAGGGTGCTGTGAACGATTAGGCCGATTGAGCCCAGGCGACCAACGTGCTGGTGAACTTCATTCGTGCAGTCACCTTCAGGGCAGGCGTGCAGGACAAGTAACCGCTCAACCAAATAGAAGATAAGGAACGCCACCACAACGAAGCCGAGCACGAATCGGGAGCTCCAGCCTTGCGCTGCGGCCACCGATAGCGCCTCTGGTAGCAGATCGAAAAAGACCGCGCCCAGTAGCACGCCCGCACCCAATCCCATTAACAAGTGCATCCGCTGCCTTGCGGCAATCGCGATGTAACCACCGACTAAGGTTGAGCACATCGCAAGGAATGTAAACAGAAGCGTGAACACAGCGACTTCACATCAAAGACGACGATTTCGCTGAACGCAATCCATCACGATCCTTCCCGGAATTCAGGGTTACTACCGCAGATGCTTGCATTGCTTCGGCAACCATTGCAGCCGTGATTTCGCTGCTACCGCGCACTTGATCTCCGGCTGTCCAGTTTCCACTACTCAATACTCTGCAACGGCATCATCGGGATAGCAATACAGCCAACGCTCTCCAGGCTCCGCTGATGCAATAACCGGATGTTCGCTCGCGTGCGCGTGCTTTGTGGCATGACGATTCGGCGAGTCGTCACAGCAGAGCGTCGCGGCGCACGTTTGACACGTCCGCAGATGGACCCATTGTGCGCCGATCTTCATGCACTCTTCGCACTCACCCCGCTTCGCATGTTTGACAGTCTTAATCGCTCGTATGTGAGAGCAGCTTTTCCCAGCCATCATTGTCTTCTCCACTCGGCAAGCACCCGATTGATCATCATGCCCTACCTCCCGAACCGTTGGGTTACCGTTTCCTATTTCACGCGGACACTGATCGCTGTGCTTTGATGAACGCGAGCAGATCCGCGTTGACCTGGTCCTTAAGCGTCGAGCACATGCCGTGCGGCGCGCCCGGATACACCTTCAGTGTGGCCCCCTTAACAATCCTGGACGAGAGAAGGGCCGAGGCTCCGATCGGCACGATCTGGTCGTCGTCGCCATGGAGAACGAGCGTTGGCACGTCGAACTTCTTGAGATCTTCCGTAAAGTCCGTCTCGGAGAATGCCTTGATGCAGTCAATGACGCCTTTGAATCCGGCCTGCATTCCTTGCAGCCAGAAGGAGTCTCGCAGGCCCTGCGAGACTTTGGCGCCTGGTCTGTTGGCGCCGTAAAACGGCGCGCTGAGATCCTTGAAGAACTGCGAGCGGTCGGCGAGAACGCCGGCACGGATCTCATCGAACGCTTCGATCGGCAAGCCGCCGGGATTGGCCGATGTCTTCAGCATCAGCGGCGGCACCGCGCTGATCAGCACGGCCTTGGCGACACGTTTCGTCCCGTGGCGGCCGATATAGCGGGCGACTTCGCCGCCGCCCGTGGAGTGACCAACGTGGATCGCGTCCTTCAGGTCGAGTACTTCAACGAGCGCCGCCAGGTCGTCGGCATATGTATCCATTTCGTTTCCATCCCAGGGCTGGCTCGATCGCCCATGGCCGCGCCGGTCATGGGCGATGCAGCGGTATCCGTTGGTGCCCAGAAAAAACATCTGGTCTTCCCACGCATCCGCGCTGAGCGGCCAGCCATGGCTGAAGACTACAGGCTGGCCCTTACCCCAGTCCTTGTAGTAGATCTGCGTGCCGTCTTTGGTCGTGATCGACGGGTCGAGCGTTGGCTTTTTCTGATCAGTCATAAGAAACTCCTTCTTTGGTGTACGCTGATATTGATCCTGTGATCCGCTCTGCGCGAACTATAACGCTGCGAAAGGCTGCCATACCAGCAAGAATTTACCGTGACTACCGAACAACTGAGGGAAGATTATTGGCTAGGTTCTGACCATCGACCCAGCCGTGATACGACTGGCTACGGGAGCTGCCTAAGACCGAAAGCGTAGAGTGCCTACTGTGCTGGCGTTAGATCGCCAGCCGCGTGCGATGCAAAGCGAGCTGGGTCGCAGCAGGAAGTTCGGCGCTTACAACAGTGGTCGCCATTTCGAACTTTTCCTTTCGGAATGCTTAGTTCGCAGCTTTGTATTTGCCGCAAGTCAGCGCCGGGCGATTCGATTTACCGGTCCACGAAGTAGAATGTACGGAACCAGAGCCAGGATTGCCGCAACCATGATTGCTTCACCAGGATAAAACCAGCGGAACACTATGTACTGATAGATGGCGTCGATAATGATAGCGATGATGAAGACCTTACCTACTGCTTGCCATCCCTCACGAATCAAATGCCCGCGCAGCGCGGGCTCAGTAAAGATGGCCCAAAAGTAGGCTGGCCGGCCATCTCGAGCGTCTTTCAGGCCGGCCCGGACGGCGAAGATTGCCGCCATCGTCGGCTGCAACAGCAGGCGAAACTTCATTGGCCCACTCACGCGGCTAATCAGGTTTTCTGCAACGCGGGAAAAGAATTCATCAGTCATGTTTTTAGCGTCCTACCGTTGAAGTTGCTGCACATCGTCTTGGCTGCGAATACCACTCACTACAGAGAGTGAAAACCCAGAAATCCCACCCACTGCCGTGAACTTCCGTGATGGGGTTTCGGAGTTTTCACACAATCTCTGAAGCGACGGTGTGACGCCAATCTCGACCTATCCAGCTTTTCGCGAACGGGTCGAAGGTGATACAAAGCGCATCCCCTTTAACGCTCTTTTGATGGCCACACGAAGGTCGGAGGTTATGCGCGGTTTTATTACGTAGCCTATAGCGCCGACTGCAAGCGAAGCCGAGATGTAATCCGGATCTTCGTGCACAGATAGAAAAACTATCTTCGCCTTTGAACCGCTTTTGCTGAGCTGCTGAGCGGCTTCAATCCCACTCAGGATAGGCATAGAAATGTCAGAGATTATTACATCAGGATTTGTTGCTGCGGCAGCTTCTATCAAGGCTTGTCCATCGCACACAGCCCCTATCACCTCAAATTCAGGTGTGAGCAACTCCACAATCCGACGGAGCATTGCAGAATGATCATCAGCCAGCAGAACTCGTACCCTGGACAAGGGAGACCTTTCACGTGTCGTTAGAACTCCGCGTGCGGAGCCAGAAGCCATGCCTGACTTGCTTACTAAATAAAAAGGAGCAGCGCCATCTTTGAAGCACTCCTCCCCCTTCCAATCGCTGGTTTGTCTCTTTCACTGACGGCCGGCCACCGTCGCTAGCAAGAAGTGGTGGCGCAAGGCCTCATGTTATGAAAGGGTGAGGATAACCGATACTGGTAAAAGTGACAGGCTCGATAAAAGATAAACTGCCAAGCTTCAGGTGGAGCGTCACGCAACCTGCTGTCTGCCTGCGAACCTGAACAACTCAGCATTTGTGTGAATGTTGAAATCCTCCATCATGCGGTATTTATGAAAGGCCACGGTGCGGGGTGTGACGTTCAGAATGTTGGCTGCTTCTTTCATTGACCGGCCTTCGGCGAGCAATTGCAGGACTTCACGCTGCCGTGGAGTGAGGCGAAGCGTCTGCTTTCGGCGCATTGGGTCCTGAAGCAAGATTCCATCCATCTCACCGGTAATTAATGGCGTTACATACGATTTTCCGCGCAGGCCTCGGCGGATTGCTTCGCGAAGCTCGGAAGCTGCAGACGTCTTGAGGACATATCCGTTTGCTCCCATCTGCAAGGCCTCGGTGACAACGTCCAGATCATGATTCATCGTCAGAAAAACTAACTTGAGCATTGGCATGATTGTTTTCAATTGCCGCCCGGCGTCAAGCCCGTTTAAGAGTGGCATTGAAATATCGAGGACAACCAGGTCCGGTTTCAGTTCTTTGGCCTTTTGCACGAGCGTACGTCCGTCGTTTGCTGTTCCCACAACTTCAAATTCTGGTTCGAGTAGATTCTTAAAAGCTTCCAACAAAAGTACGTGGTCATCGGCCAGGAGTATACGTGCACGTTTCATTTGGGGGATTCTCCGTGTCTAGAACCATCGATAAAGGTAGTTGTCTGGGGAGACGCTCAATAAACTTAACTAATAGCCGCCAGGAACTTTTTAGAAACTCGTGCTTCGACTTGAGTACCGCGCGATGGCTTCGATCGGATCACGAGTTCCCCGCCAATAAGACGCAGACGTTCTGTCATGCTGACAATTCCAAGGCCCAGCCTCGTTTTGACGCTCGTGGGTTCAAAGCCGGAGCCTGAATCTGTAATGCGCAAGTTGAGATCCTCGCCCCGCCGTCGTAATTCCACCCGGGCTGTCCTGCAGCCGCTATGCCGAATCACATTCCGTAGAGCCTCCTGAACTACGCGAAAAAGACACAATGCAACGTCCCTGGGAATATCACCAAAGATGTCAGCAGCAATGAGCTCGATCTCTAAACCATGATGCGCAGAAACCTCGTGGCAGAGGCTTCTGATCGCGGCGACCAGTCCCAGGTGGTCTAGTTTCGAAGGATGCAGGTTGTAAGCGATTCGATGAATATCGGCCGAGAGCTCCTGGGCGCGCTTCCAAAGAGCTTTCGATTGTTTGCGGATCTCACCGGGCTGCTGTAATGGGCTCTCGCTGAGTTGTTCGAGTTCAATGGATAATAGGACCAACTTCTGATTTATGTCGTCATGCAATTCTCTGGCGATTCGGCTCCGTTCTTCTTCCTGAACTCGTATCAAGCGTCCGCTTACTTCGCGTATTTCTCGTTCTACGCGCTTGCGCTCCGTGATATCTATGGAGGCCACTAACACGCAGTCTGCTGTTTCCGATTGGATTATCTGGGCAGAAGAGAGCCACACGTGCGGCCGCCCGCTCTTATCGCGCAGATGCGTCTCGATGTTCTCTATTCGGCCATTAGCTTTCAACTGACTGATAAATTGCTCGCGCTCATCAGGGCTGGCCCAGATGCCAAGCTCAAGCGAGGTATGACCTATTACGGAGTTTCTCTGATATCCGAGCAGCGTAAGGAAACTTTCGTTAACTTCGATGTACCTGCCATGCGCAACAGTGGTGAGACTCATCGGCTGCTGCACAAAATGAAAGGCTTCAGAAAAAGGATTTTTCTCGTGAAGAAATGCGGGCAATGGAAGTTTTACCGACTCAAAACATTGGTGGGAGACCAGAATGTTTATCGCGGATCCCGGAAGTCGTAAACCTGTGACATGAACTGTGAACGATTGCTCAGACGTAGTGTACGTTAGAATGAAATTTTCTTGCTTACGGTTGATTACACGATGTATGCCATTAGCGAGGGCCAATGCGTCAGGCTTCGACTCGCCGCGCTCACCTTCGCATAAATCGACGTAGCTTGCGCCGATTTCGTATTGCGGTCCAAAGAAACCCTTTTGGCCAGCAAGGCTCCAAGCCTCATTTGTATGGAGAATGATTCCCGACTCATCCAGAACGGCAGTGGCGGAAGGGCAATTGTCGAATAAGGATCGCAATAGCCAGGGCGAAGGCTTCGGCCGAGTCTGCTGCAGCGAGGAATCAGTTTTTATCGATGGCACTATTGCGTGCATGGTTGACTAATCGTCTTTTTGCGGTCCACTTGTCTTCAGATTCTGTGGTGGATTAACGAGTGCCCACCGGCCTATACAGCTCTCGAGACAGCGTGTCTGTGCGCAAACACACATACCGAGTCATTCTTCAAGCCCGGGAATGTGCCTGGAACGCATCTTCTTCAGGCCGTCGACACTACCTGCTTCGCATAAGAGCCGAAACTCCACCGCCTCCGGATCCTTAACAAGCGTCATTGCGCCGAGCAGGACTGCGAATTCCCTCGACTGGAGATGCTCTTGCCAATGTCTTTCACTTTCCCACTCCTCTACCAGCAGCACAGCATCCTCGTTACCAATTTCCCGATAGAAATGTCGACCGATGCAGCCCTGGGTCTTCGGCTTCGGCTGATACAAGCAGCGAAACGTTTGCACCAGCTCGTTGCGGTGCTCGTCTGTTCGCAATCGAATTGTGGTAACGATCATCAGGTCCCCTTTCACGCTTGCCAATGCATTACAGACATCATCTACAGGGCAAACGGTAAGCCACTCGGCAGTTCTCAGAGCAGACTTGGAGTGAATTGTTCAAAACAAAGCTGATAGTGCGATCTGAATCATTTCTGGCAAGCTCAGCGGCCGTTGGTTTAAGCCCACGGAATATCGCGGACCCGTGTAATACCGTGGGTGGGCAATACCAGGTGCAGGTAAGAATCTGTTCGGACTGTTGGGGAACGAAAACTTTGCTCAAAAACCAGTTTCCGCAGTGTTGCTACACAGTGTCAATGACGGATCAGAAGGCAAATCCATGTCAGGTGAGGCCGAAAGGGGTTTTGAGCTGGCAATGTGAACCCGCAATGCGCAATGCGAAATCGGTTAGCCGTCTGACGAAACCCGACTTCTGTTCGGTCGTTGAATACCCAGCTTTATCATACGCGTGCGCAGGGTACTCGCGTTCATTCCGAGTATCTTGGCTGCTCCTTGTGGTCCTTCGATTTTCCAGCCGGTCACGTTAAGAATCTGAAATATATGATCACGCTCAACTTCGACCAGACTTTTTGCAGAAACTTCTGAATTCTGCTTCGGAGCATCTTCATCTTCCAGTTTATCGCCCAACTGGAGTGTTAAGCCCTTGCTGCTAATAACAGCGCGTTCAATTACATTCGCCAGCTCTCTAACATTGCCGGGCCATGAGTAACTTTGCAGCGCACTGTTAGTGGATGGCGAAATACTTGAGATGGCCTTTCCAAGCTTTCTGTTGAACTTATCGACGAAATAATTCACCAGCGTGGGTATGTCATCTTTACGCTGGCGTAAAGCGGGAACTGTGATTGGAAACACGCTCAAGCGAAACCAGAGATCCTCACGAAACAGGCCTTTTTGAATCTCGGCTTTCAGATTGCGGTTAGTGGCGGCGATGATCCGGACGTCTACTTTGATCGTATTGCTGCTGCCAAGGCGTTCAAATTCACCATCCTGCAGAACGCGCAACAGCTTGGCTTGCAAATCAAGCGGAAGTTCGCCGACCTCGTCAAGAAACAATGTCGCGCCGTTCGCTACTTCAAAACGCCCAAGCTTTCTCGCGTGAGCCCCAGTAAAGGCTCCGCGTTCATGTCCAAACAGTTCGCTCTCGATAAGGTTAGCGGGCAGAGCAGCGCAGTTGATTTTCACCAGGGGCCGATCCTTACGAGGACCGTTACTATGTATGGCCCGCGCCACCAGTTCTTTGCCGGTCCCAGTTTCACCCAGGATAAGGACGGTCGAGTCGGTAGCCGCGACCTGCTCGATTTTGAACATTGTGTATTTGATCTCATCGCTGTGGCCGATGATCTCGTGAAAATTGTGCTCAAGCTCAATCTCACTTTTGAGATAGATGTTTTCCTGCTGGAGTTGATCTGTTAGACGTTGAACTTCTGCGAGCGCATCGCGCAACTCCTGCTCTGCCCGCTTACGCTTTGTGATGTCGCGCATAATAACGGTGAAGAGTTTTTGTCCGCCCACGTCAGTCTGGGAGATCGAGGCTTCGAGCGGAAACTCCTCGCCGTCGGAACGCAGACCCGAGATGGCCCGGGCTCCCGCCATCGCGCGACTTGTGACTCCGGTCTCGCCAAACTCACGGATATTTGCGCTGTGATCTTCGCGGAAGCGGGCAGGAATGAGTTGCTCTATAGGTTGCCCGATCGCTTGGTCGGCCGAGCACCGGAACATTTTCTCGGCGGCGGCGTTAAAGAGGACCACTCGCTCATTCGCGTCTACGGTGATGATGGCATCCATTGCTGAGTTGACGATGCCGGAAACCCGGGACTGACTATCACGTAGGGCTCGTTCAGCAAGTTTCTTTTCGGTAATGTCGTGAGCCATCCCGCGCACAATGGGAGTCTCGACGCCTTCAGTGCGGAGCGTATTGTGATATTCCCAGATTCTCCGATCGCCCGTTGCAGTTCTAACCTGCATCAACCCTTTTGCAAACCCTTCGCGGCTGATCGCCTGCAAGTACTCTGTGACGGCCTCGCGATAGTCTGGCGGGACACCCTCCCGGATGTTCTTCCCGATTAGAGAATCCGGTTCGTATCCTAAGACTTGTGCTGCCCAGGGATTTACTGAAAGGATTTGTCCATCAAGACTATGTGTGCAGATGAGTTCATGGCTGTGCTCAACCAGGTCGCGATAACGATCCTCACTCTCGCGCAATGCGGCTTCGCCTAGTTTGTTCTGGGTCAAGTCGACAACGAAGCAGATGTAATCCTCTTTGGTAACATCAAGCAGGGCATAACCGAGCAAGACCGCAATTCGGCCACCGTCCTTCCGAAGGTACTCCTTCTCGTAAGGCGTGCAGGCGCCACGAGCTTTGGCCTCTTCCATACCGTGTTTGTCCAGTTCGAGGTATTCTGCAGGCGTCATGTCAGCCCAGTGAACGTTACCGGCATCCAGTTCCTCACGGGTATACCCGATCATCTCAAGAAATGCGTTGTTAGCGTCTATGACGTTTCCAGCGGCATCCGAATGGATCACGCCGATGATGTTGGAATCCACTAGCCTTCGTACCCGAGCTTCGCTAGCCCTTAAAGCTTCTTCGGTCCGTTTTCGAAGCATTGCCTGCACAAAAATCTCACCCACCAGCCGGAGTCGCTTTTCTAATCCAACAGGCCAGTCGCGGTAACTTTGGGTAGTAAAAACGCTGATGGCTGAAGTGACATTCTGACCAATAGTAATAGGCACTATAAGGAGTGACTTGATCCCGACTTCACTCGCAGCCTTTCTCTCGGCCACTGCTTCTTCAGGCAAATCGGCGTTGATGTCGCGCAGCTTTACGACTGCTCCGGAGTGAAGCTCATTTAGATACCAGGGAAATTGCTCGAACTTAATGACCGAGAACGGAGCTACGCGACCCGTCACGTCGTAACGGTGGGTTACTGCGACTTCCTCATCGTCTCTTGAGAACTCAAAAACGCTGCATCCCTCGACGCCAATAACTTTCACAACCTCGCGCAAATGGCGATTAATCGTTTTATCTATCTCTTCAACAGGCAGGTTTACGAAGTTCGCCGAGAGCTCGGAAAGCATCTTCTCGAATTCCAACCGCTCTCTCAATGCTTTTTCTGCCCGCGCTCCTCTTTCCCGTTGGACCAAAAGAATTGCGATCAGCAGCGCCTCTGCAATCGCAAGCGCGAGCACTCCAAGCACGTACCACTTGTAGTGCTCCCAGAAACTGAGATCTCTATTTCGCAGTATGCTTCCAGGTGGCAATCTATTTTCGCTGATCCTCCAGCGTTGTAGCTGGCGCCAGTCGAAGATGACCGCGCTGGGCGCGACCTGCACGGGCGCATTTGCCGACATCTCTCCGGCAAGGACACGTAAGGCTAGATCTGCGGTTCTGTGGCCCACAATCTCGGTGCTCACTAAACTCCCGCCAATAGAACCACCAAGCAATTGCAGTTCCGTCGTCACGAAGATCGGGGCGTTTGGGACAGAATCGATCTCCGCGAAGGTCTCGGGTTCCGTTCGGATTTTCCCGTCACCATCTTTCCAGTAAGTGATGTGCAGAATGATCGAGTCACTTGGCAAACTGGAGATTCTTCGCTTCAATTCAGCCATCGGTAAGCCAATCAGATAATTAATCTCAACTCTGCTCTCTAAATCTTTCAGTTCTTTGCGTGCAACTTCGGTCCAGAAGACGTCCGCTTCGCTTACCCCCGCCGTAACAAAAACCTTCTTGGTGTTTGGAAGTATTTTTAAGGCTAGTTCCAGAGTCGGTTTGAAATTTCTTTCGCCACAAACCCCGGTAACATTTGGTCCCAGGCTAAACTGCGGCAGATCTCTCTGGTCCGGAGTCAAGAAAACGACGGGCATTTCAGGAAACAGGTTCGACCTGTTCCGGAGAACGAACTCGAGAGAAGCAGCTCCGACGGGAATTACCAGGTCTATCTTTTGATTCGCATACTTCCGCTGCAAGAAAGCGACGTACTCTTTTTCGTAGAGGTTTAGCGGGATGCGCTGCTCGTCCAACTGCTCGACAAATGTCTCCACCAAAACTTTGGAAGAGTTTCTGAGGGAAGAGCGGAGAATCTGATTTATTGCATCAACTGAAGCAAAACGAAGATCCTCGGGCAAAACAACGAGCACCCGTTTCGGTTCTTGATTGGCCGCGGCCTTTGGTGTCGAGGTGGCCAAAGATACAAAAACTACAACGAGGGCAGTTCCTGACAACCGAACAACTAACTTCAGCAGGTTTCTCATTAAACTGGTTGACATGCCTTTGATGCCCAGGTATTTGCTGTGGCGCGCCTGTGTCATTACCATGCTTGAACGGGATCAGCCTTTCGTTCACGACGACGTCGGCGAAAACACCGTCTGCGCCTTACAAGCAAAAGATAGAAATAAGAGGTACTCGTCCTGGATTGACAATTCTGTCTTGTAGGTTAGCGATTACTCAAAAACTCGACGCTTGAACTGAAGTCGACGCTTGAACTTAAGATCGAATCCCAGGACGCACGTATGTTAACGTCCCGAAACGAGCACAGTCTAGCGGCGAAGTGTCGTTCAATTTGAGTATCGCTGCTGTTTGAACGGAAGTACAAAGGACAAAGTCGGTGGCTTCAGATTCAAAGACGGCGATTTATGCGGCGATCATCGGCAATCTGGCGATTGCGGTGACGAAATTCGCTGCCGCCGCCTTCTCCGGAAGCGCGGCGATGCTCTCAGAGGCAATTCACTCGGTCGTGGATACAGGCAACGGAGCGCTGATGCTCCTCGGTGTCTACAGAAGCCAAAAGCCGCCCGACTTCGAGCATCCCTTCGGTCACGGGCGCGAACTTTACTTCTGGACACTGATCGTCGCCATCCTCGTCTTTGCCGTCGGCGGCGGCATGTCACTCTACGAAGGCATCACCCACATCAAACATCCGACGGCGTCGCAAGGTCCGCTTTGGAACTACGCCGTGCTCGGCATTGCGGCGATATTCGAAGGCACTTCATGGTTCTTTGGTTGGAAAGCATTCCGCGTTGAAAAAGGAAAGCGAAGCGTCCTCGAAGCCATCCATAACAGCAAAGACCCGACCAGTTTCTCCGTGCTGCTCGAAGACTCTGCCGCGCTAATCGGACTTCTTTTCGCCTTTCTCGGAATCTTCCTGGGGAGGCGACTGGGTATGCCGTACTTGGAGGCCGTGGCGTCCGTGATGATCGGTCTGCTGCTCTGCCTTGTCGCAGTGGTCATCGTTTACGAAAGCAAGGGACTGCTCATCGGTGAGGGACTTGATAGGGATACGTTGATAGAGTTGCGCGCTCTGGTCCAAGCCGATCCGGCGGTCGAGCGTGTCCAACACCTGAACACATTGTATCTGGGCGCGCATGAGGTGCTGCTGACCGTCGACCTCCACTTCCACAGTAATATTTCTGCCGCTGAGGTAAGAAGAGCTGTTGGCCGTCTAAAGAGTAAAATTCAAGCGCGTCACCCAGACATCACTCACATTTTCTTCGGTGCAGAATCAATCACCGAGGAAAACGAGGAAGCTGCGCTTGGGCCGCATGTGGATTCCGAGGTGGAAAAACGATTGTCCATGCAGGCCAGGGAGTCGCTTAACGATTGAAGTTCGCCTTTTCGAGCCAAGTGACCCAGGAGTGGTCATCAGTTTGAAAGATTCTCTACTTCATCTTGAAGCAGTGACTCGTCTCCTGGACGTGAGCGGTATTCGCTTGTCTTGTCTGCATCACATACAATTTCATTCCTGAGGAAAGTCGCCCTGCAATTCCTTTGCCCCAGGTCAATTGAGCCTCAGACACTCAGAAATGAAGCAACCCCCAGAGAGAATCGATCGATGCGTCAGAGTTTACCTCGGTGTGCAAGGTGAGAATCAAGTTCCTAGTCTAGCCTCTAGGACTCAGAAAGGTGCCTTCGCGGAGTTCCTCAAACGCTTGTTGAAGCTGCTCCTGTGTGTTCATTACGATTGGTCCATACCACGCGACCGGCTCTGCGAGCGGCTTACCTGACACGAGGAGGAACCGGATGCCATCGTCCCCGGCCTGAACCACCACTTCATCTCCGCTGTCGAAAAGCACGAGGGAACGATTGTCAGCCTCTGACGGAGGTGTCGTATCTAACCATTTGATGCTTTCAGTCGGCACTGTAAGTGGACCTGACGCGTTACAGAACTTCCCTGCTCCAGCGAATACGTAAGCGAAGGCGTGACGAGTCGCCTCTATCGGAAGGGTCTTTCTTTTTCCCGGCGGCAGCGACACATCAAGATAGATCGGGTCTGCAGCAATCCCATCCACAGGACCTTTCATGCCCCAAAAACTTCCGCAGATGATACGCACATGCGTGCCGTCATCGTCAGTGATCATGGGAATGTCCGACGCTTTCACCTCCTGATAACGCGGCGCGGTCATCTTAAGCGCCGCCGGGAGATTCGCCCACAACTGAAACCCGTGCATTCTTCCTGCTGGGTCCCCCTTCGGCATCTCCTGATGAATGATTCCACTGCCCGCCGTCATCCACTGGACATCGCCAGCGGCAATTGAGCCACGGTTCCCCATGCTGTCACCGTGCTCGACCGTTCCCGCAAGGACATAGGTGATGGTCTCGATGCCACGGTGTGGGTGCCACGGGAAGCCAGCTAGATAATCCTCAGGTATATCGTTCCGAAAATCATCCAGTAGTAAGAATGGGTCGTAGTCGGACGTCTTCCCGAAACCGAAGGCGCGGCGCAAGTGCACACCCGCCCCTTCGAGCGTGGGCTTAGATTTTACGAGCTGCTTAACGGGTCGAATGGACATTTTGGCCTCCAGGTTTAGGTTGAGTATCGTTGATCTTCCGCATTTGCAGCTACCGGGTCCCTAATTCATAGACCTCGGGATTGACCGCGTGTGGAAGCCGTTCGCCTTTCAAGCCCGCGACAATATTCTCCGCCGCCAGTTTCGTCATGGCGACTCTTGTTTCCACTGTTGCCGATCCTATATGCGGCAGCACGGAAACATTTGGCATGCTCAACAAGGGATTATCGGGCCGCATAGGTTCAGGATTGGTAACATCCAGGCCGGCTCCCCAAATTTTTCCGTTGCTTAACACCTCCGTCAGATCTTGTTCATTGTGCAGCTCGCCTCTCGAGGCATTTACGAAAATAGAACTGGGCTTCATTTTGGCGAAGGCAGTCTTATCGAATATTCCTCTTGTTTCAGACGTTAGATTTGCATGAACGGAAAGCACGTCACTCTGGGCGAGCAGCTCATCGAATGACACGATTCTCGCGTTTAGTTCATTTTCGGCGGCTTTGTTAGGATGTCGGTTGCAATAAATAACTTTCATACTCAAGGCCCCGACGCAGCGTTTCCCCATTTCAAGACCTATCTTGCCCAATCCATAAACGCCAAGCGTGCGTCCTTTGAGACAAGTACTTTCATCGTTCTACTCTAAGCACGCTTCTTTTCCATCTTAGAGGCGAACGCTGCAAAGACAGCATAGCAAACGAGTCCAGTTATTGCGGCTGCTTTATCCGATGATGAAGGAGGACCAAAGAAAAAGAACGCCTGGATTGGCAACATTCCAACCGCAAGGATCAGCATGCTGTTGCGACCTCCGCCGTGACTGGTTCTGTTGCTTGCAAAGAGAGATACAAACCAAAGAAGAGAAACACCACTTCAAGTCCGGCTAGCTATATCACTAACTGTACTCGGCCGGTACTTTTCGACCTTTTCAGACTCTTCAGCCAATTGAACAACCTTCCCGATGAATAAGTGCAATCCTTCCAAACTGACACCAAGCTCTCGTTTGAGTAGGCAAAGAACTGCCGCACTGTCGCTATCCAGGAAGCTTAGGTTAGAGAGCTCCAACGTGATGTGGTTCCTTGTTTGACTGGCAAGATCCCGACAAATCCTCTCCAGCAACTCGGCTTCCTTTCTGTAGAGAGTGCCTTCAACCTTTAGCGCAACCTCTTCCCTCTTACTATCAATATTATTAAGCTCACCGTTGTTGGGTCCTTTCAATCCTGTCGCTCCGGACCCTCCGTTTTCGATCTGTGTAACGCGTATAGGCATCAAGTCTCCAGGCCTCTCTTTCTTCGCCTCTCCAGCTTCCTCAGTTGAGAGTTCACCTGGGCACAGCTGCAACCGGCTTGCCACATCGCTGACCCTGCGAATCATTGCAATCAATGGGTTTCTGCTCACTTTCCCAAATGACTCGTGACCATATTTCATCACCTGACGGCTCACGGTCACGCTGTGGCAACTGAAACCACTTACAGGAAGTAGCTGAACGAATTCGCTCAGTGAATATGGACTCATGGAAGTTGATAACCGCAGGCGTGGTCATTACGACGGTAACGTTATACCCTCTGGGTGAGACCAGTTTTTCAAAAAAGGAGCAGACATGAAAATTGGGATAATTGGTGCTGGTAACATCGGTGGCAACCTAACCCGTCGTCTTACCACGCTCGGGCACAAAGTATTCGTGGCCAACTCACGAGGGCCCGAGACCCTCGCGGACCTGGCGTCGGAGACCGGCGCTACCGCGGTATCAGTGAGCGAAGCGGCCAGGAGCGGGGAGATTGTCATAGTGACTATTCCCTTGAAAAACATCCCAAGCCTGCCACGAGGTTTGTTTGAGGGAACGGCGGATCGTGTGATCGTCGTGGACACCGGCAACTACTACCCGCAACAGCGCGACGGCCGCATTGAAGGAATCGAGGCGGGTACTACAGAAAGCCGGTGGGTTTCCCACCAGTTGGCCCGGCCCGTGATCAAGGCGTTCAATAACATTTATGCTGAACACCTGCTCAAGTTGGGACGACCTGCAGGCACTCCTGGTCGTATCGCCCTACCGGTCGCTGGCGACGACGACGCTGCCAAGGCCGTCGTGCTAAAGCTCATCGACGAACTAGGATTCGATGGAGTTGACGCAGGTGGGCTTGATGACTCCTGGAGGCAACAGCCCGGCACTCCGGTGTACGGCACGGACCTCGACACCGAAGGCGTTCGGCGTGCGCTGTCGAAAGCGAGCAGAGACCGCACCCCTGAATGGCGCGCCAAGGAAAGTAGTCCTGCCAGCCTCGCTGCGTCAGATTGAGACGATGCGTGTCGCGGTGCGGAGCTCCGAAAAGTCCTTTCCAGCTTCGGCCGCGTGCTCGCAATGTTAGGCGGCGCACCCTTTGTGTGCGCATCACACGAATTGAAATCACACGAAAAGACGCTAAAAACATTTCGTGTCTGTTCCTGTTTGTTCACCTGACAGACCAGAGTGAGTGGTGAAAAAGCTGTCGCCCAATCTCGACGTCCTGCTTGAACCCCTCCTGCTGGCGGCCAGTAAAGAACAGGCTGACGCATTCCTCTCACAACTTATCACCACCCATGTCGAGCCAGTGATCAACGGCGTAATCCGCTACAAACTTCACTTCAACTGTCATCACGCTACGGAACAAGCCGAAGCCGACGACATCCGTCAGGAAGTTACGGTACAACTACTCGAGCAGTTGCATAAACTGCGTCAGCAGCCCCAGGAACATTCGATCGCTGATGTGCGAGGGCTGGCGGCGATGATTGCATATCGAGCCTGCTCTCACTGGATGCGTCGCCAGTTTCCCGAACGGCACGCGCTTAAAAATCGTCTACATTACCTGCTCACGCGCCAGCGTGGTTTTGCGCTCTGGCGGAATGAAAAGCAAAAACTAATGGCCGGCTTTGCGGTGTGGCAAGGACAAGAGGGAGTGGCAAGCAAAGCGCGGGTCAGATCACTATCAGATGATGAAAGGCTCTTGGTCCAAATCCGGTCGCTTCAGACCGGTAAACAGCAGTCAGAATCAAGCGATACCCTGGCAGCGATTTTCATTCATCTCAGCGGTCCGATTGAATTCGACCAACTTGTTAGTGCGCTGGCTGCTCTGCTGAACATTCGCGATCAGCCGGTTGAATCAACTGATCAACAGGAAAATGATTTCGCGTTGACGTCCATAAGTGGAGAAAGAGATACAGCATGGCAGGTCGAGAAACGGATCTTTTTACAAAGATTGTGGGAAGAAATACGGAAGCTTCCAGAGAATCAGCGCGTGGCGTTGCTGCTCAATCTGAAAGACTATCAAGGACGCGGTTGCCTTGCTCTCTTTCCCGCCGCTGGTATCGCCACTCTTCGAGAACTGGCGGAAACGATCGGCATGAGCGCTGAAGAATTTGCTGAGTTGTGGGAGGATTTGCCGCTTGAAGACGCAACGATTGCCGAGCGGTTCCGGCTGACGCGTCAACAGGTCATCAACGCCCGCAAATCAGCGCGTGAACGATTGACGCGGCGGTTGAAAGGATTTATTTGAGACGGCGGTAATAATCGGCGCTTTTCGGCAACTTATGAGTCTGGGAGTAGCCCGGCCGAGGCTACGAGGGGCGAAAACATTGGCCGAACATCTCAACGAAAGTCAGATAATAAACTACAGTCGTCAAAAGCTCTCAGCCGCAGAGCTGCTGATCGTGTCCGATCACTTGGGCACTTGTGAAGCATGCCGCCGCCAGGTCGAAAACGCGCTGAATGGCGAGGGAGCATTCTTCGCACTGCACTCAGAAGTATTTGGTCCCACGGTAGAGATCGCGCCGCCTACACATCCACCTTTTGAGCAGATCGCTGAATATGTTGATGGGATGGCGGCCGGCGAGGAACGACAAGCAGTCAAAGATCATTTAATCAGCTGCGAGCAGTGTACGCTGGCAGTGAACGACCTGCGCGCCTTCAGAAATCAGGTCGCACCGAACCTCGGCCGCCAATATGATCCGGGGCCTGTTCCCTATCCATCCGAAAGCAGGGGTCAGCGTTTCCTGGCGTTTCTGCGCTCCACCTTACGGAAACCCCCGCTGGCTTTCAGCTCGGCCCTGGCGGTGCTTTTGCTGATGGTGACTGGGTGGTTGGTTTGGCAAGGGAGACAGAAAAGAGATTCGACGCGGGAGATTGTGATCGCTATCCCGACACCAACCATCACACCCCTGGCCGCACCGGAGGTGACTCCAACAGCCTCACCCGCTCCCACGCCCGAGAGTGTAGCCGTACCTGTGATCGCGCAGCTCAATGACGGCGACGGCGAAGATCGCGTGATGTTGGATCGCGAAGGCAAGCTTTCCGGTGCTGATCGGTTGCCGCCTGCGTATCAACGAATGGTGAAGGAAGCGCTTCTCACTCAGCGGCTAACCAAATCATCGCTGCTGGCTGGACTCAACCGGCCGGCGAGTTCGCTGATGAGCGGCACCGAACAGAGTAATAGATTTTCTGTGACTGGGCCGGTTGGGAAAGTGATGGAGTCTGATCGTGCGACCTTCCGCTGGTCGCGGTTGGAGGGCGCGAAGAGCTACGTCGTTGAAGTGTACGACGATAAGTTCAATCTGGTGACCACCAGTCCGCAGCTCATCGCTAATTCGTGGACGGCGCCCCAGTCGCTCAAACGCGGCGGAATTTATTCCTGGCAAGTCAAAGCCATCAAAGACGGGCAGGAGTTCAGATCTCCGCGTCCACCCGCGCCGCAGGCAAAATTCCGCATCCTTGATCAGGCGAGAGTGAATGAACTCGCGCAAGCGAAACGGGCTTATGGCTCCTCACATCTGACTCTCGGACTGTTGTACACGCAAGCCGGGCTCCTCGATGAAGCCGAACAGGAATTTCGAGCACTGCAAAAATCCAACCCGGATTCGGCACTGGTGAGGAAGCTAATTAATCAGGTTCAGACATTCCGCCGCTGACATCCGACGAGCTTTAGTTTGTCGAGGTCTCGGCGAACAGCCAATGCTAAGTCGAGCGAAAACATTCAAGCCGGCACTAATTGTTGTATTTCCGTCTACAAATATCTCACTCCTAACGAGTATGTCGAAAAATCTTGTCTTGCCGTTTTCCCTGTCCAACCTCAGTGTTCTCCGTGTCTCCGTGGTGATAAAAGCCGCGAAAACCATTAACCACGGAGAACACTGAGAACGCGCCGAAGGATCATAAACATGATTTTCCGACAGACACTACCGGGGTGAAAAAGTGACCTTGATCCGCGATAGCCTCACTTGCCATGGTCCACCAGCACAAATCCTGCCCCCGTCAACCCAATAGACCAACACGCGGAGCGCCATAGAAATAGCCGTCCGCTGGACTGACCTTGCCCCGAAAAATCTTTCAGGCCAGCAGTAATATGGCGGGAAGTTTGGCAACTTCCTGTTTCGAGATTCAAAAATTGAATCACAAAATGAAGAAAGGAGACATTATGAAAGAAAGCAATGTCAACCCTGGTGAGAATGGGCGAGGGAAAGATAAGCCCGTTGAAACCACGGTCCGCAGCGGTGATAGCAGCCATATAGGGAAAGAGGTAAACCTGAACAACAGAAGGGATTTCCTGAAAGTTGGTGGCGCGGCGCTCGTTGCTGCGTCGGTTCCCTCCGTAGCTGCAGGAGCGCCGGACGACACGCAAAAGGTTTTTTACGCGCATGGCATGGTGTGGAACCCCGAACTGCCGGGAATCTTGGGAGGGTTACGGCTGACGTTCGATATCGCAGTACGATTGGGGGGAACCGGCCTGGGTACTTTCGCCGACGACGTTCATCCAGAATTTAACTCACACTTCAAGATCACCTCTACGGCGAAACACGGTAACGTCTATACCCTTGAGGGAGAGATCACCGAGGCTCGCGATCCGGCAATGGTAGGGATGCCGGTAACAATTGTCGCTGAGGTGGAGGGTTCTGCGACAGGGGTGACGATTACGCTGGGAACGAATACCTTTAAGGGAGCGGGATTAGTTGTCATCGCGATCATCGCGATATTGATTGGCTTGCTCTTGCCCGCGTAATGTAGTAATGGCACCCCGGAACGCGCGCGCAGGCGAATAGAGAGGCTAACCCGGAATCTGGGTAGTGATGCAGTCAATGAGCCACCCTGGTCACATTTTTCAGGTTGAGTATGAAACAATTCACCAACTGCGGTTGGTGGTTTCAAACTAGCCCACAAAGAAGCGTCCATTTGATAAGCTTTCAGCGAACTGTGGCGTTCAACCTGTCGCTGGTTTTCCATTATGGGTTGATCGGTGATTCACTCCGTAAGGAGTGAGATGTTTATAGACGGAAACACCACGTTCAAAATCGACTCCGCGAGAAGGATCAGAATGCATCTAGCAGGCTGGGGAAAAAGGAAGACAAAGACCCGATCCACGAACCCACACGAACTAAATACTAAATTCGTTCGTTATTTCGTGAAATTTAGTGGATCGTGCTGTCGTCGTTGTTTCCAAAACTTCCAAAAACAAGGCGAGTGCTGCAAACACTCCCTTTTTCAGCAGCCTGCTAGACCTGTAATCTTCAAGCTACATCCGCTCCTTGGAACGGAGCCGCGGTGGGTTGAATTCCAGTGGTATAAACATCTTCACCCCTGCGGAGTGAAACTCACCCCTGCGGGGTGAAAACCGTCTCCTTGATACGGCATCACCTGCCATCGCCCACGAGCACAAATCCTGCCCAGTAGAATGGATGGTTCGTTTCGGGATTTTTCATCACTTTCAGCGCCGCCTGACGCAAGGCTTCAACTCTTGTGACTTTCGCCCTCGCCGATCCAGGCGGCGTATTGAGGGCGCGATGAAAGCTCACCATCAAATCGCGCGTGCTAGCAGATTCTACTTGCCACTGGCTGACCACCGTTGTTGGCACGCCGGCAACGAACATGGCCCAGGTCAGCCCGATGATGCCTTCACCGGCACCGAACCTTCCACGCGCCGTTTCGCACGCAGAGAGCACGGCGAGATCAGCTTTCAAATCAAGCTGCATCAGTTCCCAAGCTTCCAGCAGTCCGTCCTCATTCTTGCTGTTCTGCGTCAGCACCAGATTTGAATACATCGGAGCGGCGTTGTTCAGCGTTCCATGGGTAGCAAAGTGCAGAATTCCGGCCTGCGACGCTTCCCTTTTGGCGCGTTCTTCACTTGCTTCCGCGCCGACATAGACTTTGCTTCGCGCTGCGCCATATAGCTGGCCCAGTGCCTTTACTTCCTGCTCGGCTTCGGGCAACGGATCGAGTTTGCCGTCACGCAGCGTGACTTTCGCGCGCTCGATCGTCTCTGAACCAATGGCCGGATTGCCAAGTGCGAGCAAGCCAAACGAAGTTGCTGTTTGACGTTCGTCGCGCTTGCGCTTCATTTCGCGCAAGACCGTCAGCGATGGTGCATAGGAAATGGCTCGTGTTTCGATCACATAACGATCGCCATCAGCCAGCAGCGCCTGAAACGGCAGTTCCCAAAGCTTCTCATCAGGCACAATGATGAGATTGGTTTTACCCCGAAGCTGCGTCTGCGCCGGTTTGAGCAGTAATTGATAAAGCTGCCTCGCAGACGCGCGAAAACCGAAATCGCGTCCGCCGAGTTGCCGTCTCAGAGTCTCCGTCTGTTTTGCCAGCTCTTCTTGTTTGATGGGGAGAGTGAAGACTTTCACTTCCGCTGCCGCTGCGGTGCCGGCCTTCGTCACGGTAAAAAGGTAAGTCACCTCATCCGTTACGACGTATTCCAGGAGCGCGCTTTCGGGGCCAGGCAGCAGCGCTGCAATCTCTTCGTCTTTGATCACCGGAGCCTCGCCGCGTTGCGTTCTCAATTCAGGATGTGCGGCGTAAAGCGAAGTTTGAAATGCTTCATAGTTTAGACGTGCTTTCTCGCGGAGTGCTTTGAGTTCATCGAGCCGCGCCAGATCCGGCCTCTGCGGTGTGGTGGCACGCGTAACCTGGGTGTTAAGCGAAATGATTTCCGCGCGCAGCTTTCGCTCCTGCTGCTGTTCATCGGCTGTCATGGCATGGAATACATCAACTCGTCCGCTTTGTAGCGCTTCGAGGAGCACGCGTGCTTTAGAACGCTCCGCCCAACTTAGCGCTTCGCGGGGCTTGTCCTCAGCGAGTAGCTTGACCAGGTCGTGGTAAGGCGCGAGCCGGTGCTCGAGGAAATAGCGCCGGGCCAACTCGCCGCCGGCAACCTGGGAACGAAGGAACTCAATTGCGGAAACTGCCTGCTCGAACGCCTGTTTCGCCTGTGCGGTTTGCCGCAAGCCCAATCGCGCCGTGCCGATCAGCTCGTTGATTTCCCAGAGCAATTCCGCATCGCCTCCTTGCTCGGCCATTGCGGCAACCTTTTCCGCGAGAGCCAAGGCCCGAGAGTGGTCACCTCGCGCCTCTTCGACGCGCGCAACACCAGTCATGGCTAAGGCTGCGCCATTCTTATTCCCTATCTCGTCAAAGAGCGCCTGACTTTCCCGGTAACGAGCAAGGGCGCTGTCCGGCTGTTTCAGCAGGAGATAACTATCTCCCATCCTTGCGAGCGCTTCGGCCATCCCCGGCTTGTTGCCAATGGCCTGATATAAGGCCAGGCTCTGCTTATAAGCCGACGATGCTCCCTGATAATCGCCGCGGCGCTCTTGCAACCTGCCTCGACGAGCAACTAACGCCGCAAGCTTTTCTTTGCTGGCGAGTTGTTCAAAAAGCGCTTGGCTCTGCTGATAAAACTGCGCCGCGAGATTCTCATCTCCTTGTTGTAAGTACAGATCACCCATCTCAGTCAGCGCATCCGCCAGACCCAATTTCCGTCCCGATTCTTCCAGGAGTTTTAGACCTTGCCGCAGGTATTCGAGAGCGCGCGTATAATTCCCCTGTCGCCGATAACTGTTCCCGAGCGCGTTGAGAGCTTCGGCGCGCCCGAGTGGGCGTTTGGCCCGCTCGTACAAGGCAACGCTCCGCTGAAAATAATCCCGCGCCTTCTCGTGGTCCATCAGCGTGGAGTAAACGGTGGCAATGCTATATAACGCCAGCGCCACCCGGTGCGGGCTCTCATGCTTTGTGAAGATATCCAAGGCTTTCTGATAAGCATCCAGCGCTCGGCTGTAATCGCCAAGCCCGCTGTAGGCCCCGCCAATGTTGAGGATGGCCAAGCCAGGTCCGATCGCATCGCCATTCTTCGCAAAAATAGCCCCGCCTTTTTCGTAATTGGCGATCGCCTCGTGGTAATCGCTCTGCTCGAGTTGGATGTCGCCGAGCAGGAACAGCATGCGCGCGACCCCACCGTCATCGTCTAACTCTTCATAAATGGGAATGGCGCGGCGTATCGCCGTGATGGCCTGCTGATAATTTCCAAGGTTATGGTGAATACTGGCGATGTCGTCCAGAGTTCCCGCGATCCAAACCTTGTCGTTCAATTCTTCCTTAAGCTTTAACCGCTTCAGATTGGTTTCCAGGGCTGCCTGGTAATTTTCCAGGTAGTAGTAGCAAGCCGCAATGCGTCCCAACAGACTGGAGGCCATTTGCTTGTCCCCCAGCGATTCAAACAAAGCCAGCGCCCGCCGGTGACGCTCCAGCGCGCCGCGGTAATCTCGCTGCGCACCATAGACCCTGCCGATGAGTTCCCAAGCCAATCCCTGGCCCGGGCGGTCGTTCAATTGTTCAGCCAGTTTGAGCGCAAGTTGGGCGGCGGAGAGCGCTGCGGGATACTGTTTCTTATCGCGCAACTGATCGCTGCTGCGACCAAGCGCTCGGGACAGTTCCGGCGTCACCAGTTCTGTTTCAGCCGTTAGCAGCGCCGCGCGCTCCTCGTCGTTATTGGCCGTGAGCAGGGCGTTGGCGAGTTCATCATAGGTAGCAAGATCTTCTACGACCTTCCACCCATCGGCTTCCCGGACGCAATCCAGCGTGCGGAACAGCTTTCCGTATCCGGCCTTCTCTTTACCGGTCTTCGCTTCGATCACTTGAACGTCGGCTTCCACACGCACGCGGGCTTTGTCGCCTGCCATCCTGAGTTGGCGCACTGCGAACCTTTTCAAAGCGATCTTTTCGCTACTTGCAAACAGCTCCGCGGCGGTTTTCCTGCGCGCCTCGAGTTCAGGAGACTTTACACTCCACAGGTTCATTAGTCCGTCAAGGTCTTTGCCGGCATAAAGCGCGAAATACTTCTCCACCACCACACGCAACGCAGCCTCGGCTGGCGATTGAGTGGGGTAAGTTGAATTGAGAGTCGATGGTTGGGACTGCGCCAGGACAGCGCCGATGAGGCTCAAACTCAAAGCCAGTGAGTAGAACACGCGGAGCGCGAACGACATAGAATACACTCCCTTCCCCTTCGGCGACGACACACACACAACCCACCGAAAAAATGTCAAGCGGCAGTAATATCGCGGAGTTTGGCAACTTCCTCTCTCGAGATTGAGCAAAATGCCGCTCTGATGTCCGACAAACTTTAATTTGTCGAGTCCTCCGCGAGAAGGGCCAATAACTGATTGATCGCGATCGATCGGGGCAGTCAACGACAAACTGAAGTTTGTCGGACATATCATCTGCCATCGCCCACCAGTACAAATCCTGCCCAGTAAAATGGATGGCTTGTTTCGGGATTCTTCATCACTTTCAGCGCAGCCCGGCGCAACGCTTCAGTCTTGGTCACTTTCGTCGTGCCAGCTCCCGACGGCGAACTGATGGCGCGATGAAAGCCCACCATCAAATCGCGGGTGCTAGCAGATTCTACTTGCCACTGACTAACCACCGTGGTCGGCACACCGGCTACGAACATAGCCCAGGTCAACCCGATGATGCCTTCACCGGCTCCGAACCTTCCCCGCGCCGTTTCGCACGCAGAGAGCACCGCCAGGTCAGCTTTCAAATCGAGGTCCATCAGTTCCCACGCTTCCAGCAGGCCATCTTCATTTTTGTCACCCTGCGCCATCACCAGGTGTGAATACATCGGCGCGGAATTGTTCAATGTCCCGTGTGTGGCGAAGTGAAGAATTCTGGCCTGGCCGGCTTCAGCTTTGACGCGATCTTCGCGGGCCTCTGGGCCAACGTAAACCTTGCTGCGCGATGAACCGTATAACTGCGCCAACGCTCGAACCTCCTGCTCGGCCTCGGGCAGCGGGTCCAGCTTTTCATCGCGCAGCGCCAGCGTTGCGTGCTCGAGGGTCTCTTTGCCCACCAGCGGATTGCCCAGGGCCAGCAAAGTGTTTGAAGGTGCCTGTGCGGGCTGATCCTTACGCCGCTTCCTCATCTCACGCAGCACCGTCAACGATGGCGCATAAGCAATGGCGGCGTCTTCAATCAGGAACCGATCCGCGGTGATCAGCAGCGCTTGAAACGGCAAGTCCCACAATTCGTCATCAGGCACGATGATGAGATTGGTTTTGCCCTTGAGCTGATGCTGCGCCGGTTTGAGCAGCAGTTGGTAGAGCTGTAGGGCCGAGGCGCGGAAGCCGAGATCGCGCTCGGCAAGCCGCTCGCGAAAGCTTTCGACCTGCTGCCCCAGCTCAGCTCGTTTGATCGGTATGGTGAAGACCTGCACCTCGGCTGCCGGCTTGCCCAGCGCTCTGGTAACGGCAAACAGGTAAGTCGCATCGTCCGTCACGACATACTCCAGCAACGCACTGGTTGAATCTGGCAGCAGGGCCGTCAGTTCTTCCGCTTTGATAATTGAAGCCTCGCCGCGGCGCACTTTCAGTTCGGGATGGGCCACGTAGAGGCTGGTTTCGAGGGCTTCGTACTCCAACCGCGCCTTCTCGACACCCGCCTTCAGCTGATTCACGCTCGCCCCGTCGGACTTTTGGCTTCGCAGTTCGCCAGCGAGTTGTGAGTTGAGCGAGACCAGTCGGAGACGCTGCTCTTCCTCAGCCTCCTGTTCCTGCAGTGAAAGCGATTTGCGTAGGCCGGGTTTACCCGTCTGGAGCAAGTCGAGCAGCACCCGCGCCTTCGACTGTTCGGCGAAGGTTAGGGCTTCGGCATATTGATGTTGCGAGACGAGTAGGGCGATCATACCGGACCACGGGGAGAGTTTATCCTCAAGGAAGCTTTGCTGCTGCCGGCCGCCCCCCGCAACTTGTTGGCGCAAGGATTCGATGGTGGCGATCGCCTCGAGAAAACTCTGGCGCGCTTGCACGGGCTGACCCAGGGCCCTGAGGGCTCGGCCGATGCGATCTTGCGCTCGCCAGAGGTCTTCAGGTGCATTGACTTCCTCAGCCAGTCCGGCAGCGCGCCGACTCGCTTGAAGCATCTCGGCATAATTGCCTCGGTCCTGGTACAGCAGAGCAATATCCTTCAGCGACCGGGCGACTCCCAACCGGCCGCCGATCTCTTCGTGCAACCGGAGGCTCTTCTGGAGATTTTCCAGCGCGAGATCATAGCGCCCCTGCCGGCGATAGATGTCGCCGATATTACTCAAAGCGATGGCCACGCCGTCTGTGTCGGTCGCTTCTTCAAACAGTTTGAGACTCTTCTGAAACCACTCCAGCGCCTGCTCATCTTGTCCCTGCATTCTATAAGTGACGCCGATATTGTTCTGTGACGCACCGATTCCTTCCTTGTCGTCAATCGCTTCCCGGATCTTCAGGCTTTTGCGGTTGTACTCCAGAGCCTGATCATAACGACCCAGGAGTCTGTAGACTTGACCGATGTTGTGGAGGTTGTAGCCCAGCATCTTTTTATCAGCGGCGCTCCCCAGCTCTTCGTTAACTTTGACAGACTTCTGAAGGTACGCCAGGGCCTCTGCGTAGCGGCCCTCGGAGATATAAAGATCACCGATGTTGTTCAGGACCTTTGCCAGGGTTACCTTGTCGCTCAGTGCTTCACTGTTTTCAATGAGCGCCCGGCTTTTCTGGTAACACTCCAGCGCGAGTTCATTACGCCCCTGAAAATGGTGGACGGCGCCAATGGTGTTGAGAGCCAAGGCGAGACTGCTTTTATCCCTGATCTCTTCGCTGATCGCCAGACTTCGGTTGAAGAACTCCAATGCCTGATCCGGACGGGTTAACACGTGGGTACGGCCGATCTCGTACAACACGCGCGCCGTTCCCTTCTTGTCGCCAGTCTCTTCATAAATAACGCGGCTCTTCTGAAGGTAATCCAAAGCCTGCGCATTGCGGTCCTGACGCCCGTAGATCGCCCCAACATCAGTCAGTGCATCGCCCAGTCCCCTCCGATCCCCCATCCTCTCTGCAATCCGGACCGCGAGCTGAGACATTCTCAGCGCTTGATCATACTCAGCCTTCTGAATGAGAGGATTAGTCAGCTCCTTCAGCGCTGCCAAGAGCGAACTATCCAACAGGTCTTTCTCCTGCCCCAGAAGATGCTCCTGTTCTTCCTCTGACCTTGCCTTCCCAAGCGCCGCGGCCAGATCATTTACCGCCGGCGTCAACTCCCACAGCTTCCACTCCTCTCCTTCACGGACCAGTTGGAAATTGTTGGTCTGCCTCTCCAATACGGTCTGCCCGTTTCGCTTGATCTGCACAGCCGCGCGCAGCGTCGCCAGCTCGCCCTCAACTTTCAGGCGGCTGACCGTCAGCCCGGTAAGGCCGCTATCGAAGGTCTTTAACTGGCTCGCGATCGCTATTCTTTTCCCGGCAAGCTCTGGAGTCTTTGCACTCCAAAGACGCATCAGTCCGTCAAGATCTTTGCTGTCATAAAGCGCGAAATACTTCTCCACCACCCTACTCACCGCAGCCTCAGCCGGCGATTGATTTGAATTGAGAGCTGAGGGTGATGATTGAGACTGCCCAAAGACAGAGTTGATGAGGCTAAGGATTAACGCTAGTGAGCAGAACGCGCGGAATGCGGACGACATAGAACACACTCCCCTTCCCATCAGCGAGGACCAAACACCGGCCGCCGAAAAACTTTCAAGCCGGCAGTAATATCGCGGAAAGTTCGACAACTTCCTCTTTCGAGATTCAGAAACTGAATGACAACTGGGGGAAGTGAATCCGTGAGCTAGCTGCTACTTGAGCCGGAGTTTACTCCCCTCCACTGAAAAGGCAAGGACTTATCATTTCGAAAGGAACTGAATCAATGGTTACCAAAAACAATACGGACGTAAAAAACGGAAAGGTCGAGGTCGGCAAGTTGAAGCTCAATAAGGAAACGGTCAAAGATTTGAACGACGACCAGAAAAAGAAAGTAAGGGGTGGTCCTATGATGAGTGGAAATTTTGTCGCCCAATCGTTTAGTTTCAGTCCTTTCTTCGGCATATTTACCGGTAATCTCGTCCTAGACGAGAACGCCTTAAATAACGTGTTGGCTTCACCGGTTCACTTATGTATCCGCACAACATTTCTTGGGGGCGGGTTCGGGGGAGAAATGTTGAGCCGCTGCACCACGACCTCATCGGCCTCAAGTTTTAAGACCGACTTGCAGCCGTTTGTGGGCGGTCTTGACGTCATCAATCGTCTCAAGCCGATGACTTTCACCTGGAAAGAAGTTGGCACGCGCGATGTCGGCTTGAGCGCAGAAGATGTCGCCCAGGTCGAACCGCTGCTTGTCACGCGCAACGACAAGGGCGAACCCGAAGATGTGAAAGAGGGAGGTTTAAACGTGCTCTTCATCAACGCATTCAAAGAACAGCAAAAACAGATCGAACAGCAAAGAGATCAGCTACAACAGCAACAGCAGCAGCTTGACGGGCTGAAAAAGCTGGTCTGCCAATCAAATCCGCAAGCCGACGTTTGCAAATCAAAATGACGAGCATAATAAGACCGGCATCGGCGCGACCGCGCCCAGGAGGAGGCTGCAGGTGACGGGCGGCAAAGTCTATTGAGCGAATGAGAGATTCAACGACATCTCTCTGGAAGAAGAAATAAAGAGCCCCAGTAAAGCTCAGCAACCAGACCTGGCCTGATGAAAGTTTTCCCTGGAATCGTCTAATCAATGTGAAAGGGTGACACAATCATCAGCAGAGAGTGCAGTATGACTCTTTCATTCACAACAAAGCCTGACGGGTTAGCTCGGCGCACGAAGGAGAAAATCACATGATTAGAATGTCGAAAAGACTCTACTTTGGAGTTTTGGCTGCAACATTTGCATTAATGTTTCTGTGCGGAGTTCCTGCCCTCTTCTTGTTGAACAGCTATCAAATTCCCAGAGATTTGGGTATAGATGATGACTTCACTAACCTCTTTGTAGGGGTATTGGGTTTCTTAGCAGTTGGCCCTTTTATACTGACACTACTGATTCTTCCCTTCGTGGTTATCTACAAAATGTGGGCGTCAATTCGAGACGGAAACCATGCGCGAACAACCCCTGGAAAAGCAGTCGGATTTCTCTTTATTCCTTTCTTTAGTCTCTACTGGATTTTCCAGGTCTGGGGTGGATTCCCGACAGACTACAACAAATACGTCGAGCATCACCGGTTGAACGTTCCTCTCTTAGGCTCAGGTATTTACACCGCATACCCGGTCCTGATTGTATTATCGGTGATTCCTTTTCTAAACATCCTAACGGCCCTCGGCGCGCTGTTCGTCTTCCTTGTGATCATGGCGAAAACTTGCGATGCGGTAAATCGATTGGCTGACGCAGCTCAAAATCACAGCCGGCTCGTTTCCCAGATCAGTGACAGTCCAAGACGAGCAGTCGGCTGAATTCATAGGATCAGTTGTGATCGCGCCGTAAGAAGTACTGGAGCTTCTCATGGAAATACTCGAGCGCCTGGCGAGAGTTCGCCGAAAGTTATTGATCGCAGTCGGCGTTCTCCTTGTAATCCTGGCAGTTTTTGTCGTGTCTACTGGAGTATTCCTGTGGGCTTCGGCGCCACGCGAAAGCGCGCAGATAGTGAAGAACCGAATCGGCATGGAGTTCGTCTCACTCTCGGCGGGCAGTTTCATGATGGGTTCGGAAAATGGCCAGGCTGACGAGAAACCAGTTCATCAAGTCAATATCAGCAAAGGATTCCTCATGGGGCGGTACGAAGTGACGCAGGGCCAATGGAAAACCGTATTGGGCCGCGATCCGGTGAACTTCAAGAGCAACGATTTTCCAGCGCACTTCGTTACCTGGAACGAAACACAGCAGTTCCTCGCGCGCTTGAATCAAATGAACGCCGGGGTACTCCTATCGCTTGCCGACGGAGGCAGAGTGGGAATATGCATGCCGCGCGGGAACCACCACCGAGTATGCAGATAATCTCGAGTGGTTAGCCTGGTACTACAACAACTCAGACAACCGCGTTCATCCCGTGGGCCATCTGCATCCGAATGCCTGGGGCCTGTACGACATGCATGGCAACGTGTCGGAGTACTGCCAGGACTGGTACGATCCAAATTACTATCGCGGCAGTGCGAGCGCCGACCCACAAGGTCCAGCCAGCGGACACCAACGGGTGCACCGCGGTGGCTCGTTCTTAGACACCGGCCCATTCTCAGCAGTGACCGATGGATCAAACTTGCGCTCAGCGGCTCGCAACCAGGCTTTCCCTGACGGGGGCATACTTGAGGACCGAGGCTTTCGCATCGTTGCGGTAGCGCAAAAATGAACACAAGAAATCGATGGCGATTCACACGCGACAATGGCCGGCTCTTTCAATGACGTACTGTGAAAAAAAAGTTGCAGACAATACGGAACCGCGAGCGCTAGCGACCGGATCGACTAGCGCTAAACTCAATAACAGATCGGGAGAGTTGTGCCACGTACGTCGACCCGGTCGCTAGCCACCCACACTTTCCGTTCCTCAATAACCTGCGCCTCTCCTCGCTTTTTCACGCCAACCTTTGACGGTTCATCCCTTTGCGACCTCTGAAATGCTTTTCTCGAATCGCCTTATCAGAGTGAACGACACTGGCAAAGTTCATTGAGTGGGTATGGCGGAACGATGGAAATCTTTTGGAAGGAGACGAAACGATGATTAAACAAGGCCTGGTCGTTTCGCCGTGCTCCGCAGCCGAGGGAGAAAAAGCGATGAAAGGAAGAAAGCGCGGAGCACCGAACATAAAGTGCAAAGAAAGGGGTTCGAGATGGGTGTACGTATAACTTTAGAAAAAGCTAACCAGTTGGCTTTCGAGCAAGGGGGCTTTGTCTCGCTCGAAACTCTGGTGCGGGAGTACGGGGTGAGTCTAAAGACGGAAGGCCGTATCCTGGGAGAATTTTTCCGGACGCTATTATCACAAATCGCCGAGGCACAGAAAGAAACACGGCACATTCAAGCGGCCCTCGCACGTATGGAGCAAACTTGTAGAGAAGGGAGTCACACAAGGCCGCGAGGATACGGCGAGAGGCAATCGCCGTTGATTGATAGATTTCAGCGCGACTTGTGGGCGTTGGATGGGTGGGTCGTCAGTCTGGTTGAGACAGATCTAACTCTCGTCGGTTTCGTGAGCCATTCTTTCGCGCGTAGCAAGGTTAGCCAACTGAATCAAGCGATGACGGCGCTTTTGCATAAGCGGGAAGCGGGTTTATTTCCGTTCTTAAAAGACCCGACGCTTTTCGCTGACTATTTTAAGTGAAGTGTGATGAGAATCGACAGCAGACCTATGCTGCCAAACTTTTTCATGTTTTCCCTTTAGGTTTATTCGCAACTGATTCCGCTCTAAAAATCATTAAGTTTTTTTGACAATCAACTGAGTAAGCACCCGCAAGATTGAGTTTTTGTGACAGGAAATTTTGCCGTGAAGGATTTATTTAGCGTGTAATGACCCAGGCCACAAAGTGCCGTGGAGTAATTCGGTTCGAGTTCGAGTGTCTTTCGGTACTGGCCCATTGCCCTTTCCAGTTGCCGCCCCCACAGATATGCGAAGCCCCGCTGCGTGTTGATGATGAGCGAAGCCGGGTCAAGCTCATACGCATGCTCGATCTCGGCGGTCCCTTCGTCAATTCTCCCCTGATAGAGCAAACACTCACCGTACCACTGACGAGCCGTCGCGTAGTTGGGATTCAAGGTTATCGCGCGTTGGAACATTTTTTCCGCAGTCGCCCAGTCCCAATCGTAGTTGTATTTAACAACAGCAAGCACCGCTTGTGGCTCGGCCAATTGATCATCGAGGGCGAGGGCCTTCTGCGCTGCGGCCTGGGTCAGATTAAGGGATTGACTCTGCTCAAAGAGCAACTGGCCTCAAAGAGCAGTTAACCCGTTCCTCCCACTGAGTGAACGACTGCCAAACGTATTGACTTGGATTCGGAAAGATTATTGCGGAGCTGTAGTGCGCTTCGAACGGACCCGCGAAACAAATGATCGGCGCCATACTTGTAAACTTGGCCGGCCCTTCTCGACATTCGGGTAGACTTTTAGTAATTATCTCGGCGAGACAGATTCAGAATAAATTATCAAATATGGCTAAACCAGTATTGCTGACAGTGGACGACGACAGGGAGGTCTTGCGTGCAATCGAGCGCGATCTGCGACGCAAGTATGCGAGCGATTATCGCGTGCTGCGAGCCGAATCAGGGCAGGCGGCAATGGAGATTGTTCGAGAATTGAAGCTGAGAAATAACGCCCTTGCCCTCTTCCTCGTCGATCAGAGAATGCCCGGCTTATCCGGCGTCGAGTTTTTGGAACAAGCAATCGAGCTCTATCCCGATGCGAAGCGTGTGCTCTTGACAGCCTACGCCGATACTGACGCAGCGATCGCTGCTATCAACGAAGCGGGCATTAATCACTATCTGCTAAAACCTTGGGATCCACCGGAAGAAAACCTCTACCCGATCCTGGACGATCTGCTCGAAGACTGGCAGGAGACCTTTCGTCCGCAGTTTGAAGGCATTCGCGTGTTAGGTAATCGCTGGTCCCCTGCTTCTCACAACATCAAAGACTTCCTGGCGCGCAATCACGTCCCATACAAATGGTTCGACATAGAGACCGCAGAGGCGGATGCAGAAGTACGTGGTCTCGTAGACTTGCTCGACGAAGAAGAAAAAACAAACTTGCCGCTCGTTATCTTCCCTAATGGCTTACGCTTGCGCCAGCCCATGCTGTCGGAGGTTGCCGAACATGCCGGGCTCAAAACTCGCGCTGCCGAGGCTTTCTATGATCTGGCAATCGTCGGTGGCGGCCCGGCAGGACTCGCAGCCGCAGTGTACGGAGCCAGCGAAGGCTTGCGAACGGTAATGATCGAGCGGGAGGCCCCCGGAGGACAGGCCGGCATGTCCAGCCGCATCGAGAACTACCTCGGATTTCCCAGCGGACTGAGCGGCGGAGACCTTGCACGGCGGGCCGTGGTCCAAGCCAGGCGCTTCGGCGTTGAAATCCTTTCGGCTGAGGCTACTGCGGTACGTCTGGAAGGTCCGTACCGCTTCCTCAAGCTTGTAGACGAAGCAGAGATCAGTTGTCACGCCTTGTTGGTGGCGACCGGCGTACAGTGGCGCAAGCTCGAGGCTCCAGGCGTCGAACGTCTCACTGGCGCGGGGATCTACTACGGCGCCGCGATGACGGAGGCGATGTCTACCAGAAACGAAGATGTGTACGTCGTCGGGGGCGCGAATAGTGCGGGGCAAGCTGCAATGTACTTCTCGAAGTATGCGCGACGAGTAGTAATGCTGGTACGGGGCTCATCGCTCGCGGCCTCGATGTCGCAATACTTAATCAACCAGCTAAAAGAGACTGCGAACATCCAAATCGAATTCAACTCGGCGGTTGTAGAGGCGCATGGTGAAGGTCATCTCGAAGCAATTTCCGTCCACTGTACTGCAACCAACGAGGTCAACAAAGTACCAGCCAACTCGTTATTCATCATGATCGGAGCGGCTCCAAACACAAAGTGGCTCGCTGATATCGTAGAGCGCGATGAGCGTGGGTTCATTCTGTCCGGCCCCGACCTGATGCGTGATGGGAAACGACCGAAAGGATGGGCGTTGGATCGCGACCCGGGGCTCTTGGAGACGAACGTGCCGGGCATCTTTGTTGTCGGCGATGTGCGACATGGCTCGGTTAAGCGAGTCGCGTCGGGCGTTGGCGAAGGCTCTGTCGCGATCTCATTCGTACATCAATATCTCAGCAAGGTGGTATGACCGATGGAAGACGCAAAAATCGAAGGCGTAGGCGTGCCGGTGGCAGTGCCTGGAGTAGTTGAGCACGTCAGCGCAACCGCCGACTCACCCGAAAACAAAGTCGAGGCGCTGCGACGCGTCGGTGTGTTTGCTGATCTGCCGGAAGAGCAATTGAAGTGGTTTGCCGACAACGCCGACGAGCTGCGGCTTGCGCCTGGAGACATTTTATTCCGCAAAGGCGACCCGGCTGAGTGGATGTCTATTTACCTCGAAGGCGAGATCCACGCCTATCGCAACGATAATGCGCACGACGGATATGTATATATCGCGCGAGCAGGTGAGCCCACCACCGAAGTAAGCGGGATGCTGCCCTTCTCGCGCATGACCGAATGGAGTGCGACTGGACGTGCAGTGACAAACGTGCGTGTTCTGGTTTTCCCCGTCCGTCTGTTTCCCGAGATGTTGCAGCGCATGCCGATTCTCGTCCAACGCCTTGTCGGTATTATGAGTGATCGCGTCCGCGAAACGACCACAGCCGACCAGCAACGCGACAAGCTGATAGCGTTGGGCAAGCTTTCAGCCGGGCTAGCTCATGAGCTCAACAACCCGGCTGCGGGAGCGACGCGCGCCGCAAACGATCTTATCGCCACATTGGCGGAGTTGCGCGCAGCGGACCTCCGGCTCTGCCGGCACGACCTGACCACGGACCAACACGCCGCAATCCGTGCCTTCGAAAACACCGCAATCGAACACACTGCTAAAGCCGCGCAGCTAAATTCGCTGGAGCAGAGTGATTTGGAGGATGTAGTCGCTACCTGGCTCGAAGAGCATGGCGTTGGGGATGGGTGGAAACTCTCAGCCAACCTCGTCGAGGCCGGGATTGATGCGGCTGGCCTGGAACGGATCTCAAGGGAGATCGAAGCCAGCGCAATCTCCGATGTGCTTGCACGGGTCAACGCACAACTTGCGGCGGCGAAACTTGCGAGTGAAATCAAGGCTAGCACCGCACGCATTTCGGAACTTGTGGGGGCCATTAAAGAATACAGCTACATGGACCAGGCTTCGGTGCAGGAAGTCGATGTGCATAAAGCGCTGGAAAGCACTCTCCTCATACTAAAATACAAGTTAAGAAAAAAGAACATCGTGCTGACGCGTGAATACGCCGAGGCTTTGCCGCGCGTTAAGGCATACGGCAGTGAACTCAATCAGGTGTGGACTAATCTGATTGTTAATGCTGTGGATGCTATGTCCGAAGGCGGTACGCTAAAGGTGCGTACAAAGAGAGAGCCGACTGACATACTCGTAGAAATCCGGGATAACGGTTCGGGGATACCGGAAGGACTGAGGTCGCGTATCTTTGAGCCGTTCTTTACGACCAAGCCCGTCGGTGAAGGAACCGGTCTCGGGTTGGATACCGTCGCTCGCATCGTGCGAAAACACCGGGGCAATATCCGTTTTGAATCGAAACCGGGCGACACCTGTTTTCAAGTTCGTTTGCCTCTTGAAGAGTCCCTTCAACGCGATGAGTCAAAGCGCTCATGAAGTGCCGCGTTGGTTGGCATGAGCTCCTGATACTTTAATCTTCACCTTACCTGTATTCTTCTCCATCGAGATCAAATAAAAGTCGCGTTAGCCTTTTCCTCGTTGACCTCCAGCGGAGAACTGATAATCTGCGCGGTCGAAGGATTTCCATCAAAAAGGGGGACGTTCACAATGCGCTTGCAAGACAAAGTCGCACTGATCACGGGAGCCAGCAGCGGCATTGGAAAAGCTATCGCCAAGCGCTTCGCATCTGAAGGAGCGCGTATAGTTGTTAACTATCGCCCCGGAAGCCCGGCGGACGGCGAAGCGGCACAAGCCGAAGCGGCATCGTTTGGGCCAGCTTCAATAGCTGTTGCCGCCGATGTAAGCAAACGCGAAGACGTCGAACGTATGATCGAAGAGATCATAAAACAGTTCGGTCGCATTGATATCGCCATCAATAATGCCGGCATCGAGATAAGAAAAGCCTTCCTCGAGGTCACCGATGAGGAGTGGAACAAGGTCATCGCAGTCAATTTGTACGGGTCATATCTAGTTAGCCAGGTGGCTGCCCGGCAGATGGTCAAGCAGGGACAGGGCGGTAAATTGATCAATATCTCCTCTGTGCACGAGGACATCCCTTTCCCGGAATACACGGCTTACTGTGCCTCAAAAGGCGGCGTGCGCATGATGATGCGCAATCTGGCAATCGAGCTTGCACCACACAAAATCAACGTCAATAATATTGCTCCTGGTGCAATCGCCACGCCTATCAACCAAGCGGTACTTGATGATCCCAGAGCGATGAAGAACGCCATCAGCGAAATTCCATGGGGACGCTTCGGTAGACCAGAAGAGGTCGCTTCTGTTGCTGTGTTTCTAGCGAGCAATGAGGCCGAATATGTGACAGGAAGCACCTATTACATTGACGGCGGCCTGACCCAACAAGTGACTCTTTATTAGATCGAGTAGCAGTTGAAGCCTTAGTTATTCCTGCGGAAGCCCAGGAGCGACCCTGCGATTGCGGCGACTGCGAGGAAGCCCACGATCACACCGAGCAGCAAGCGAGAGCTGGTGAAATACTGCGTTAGCCCCATTTTATTCAGCGATTTACCCGTCCCCTGCGCGCTCTGTTGATATGCCTGCGCATCAGCAGTAAGGATGGCTGACTCCAAACGCGTACGGCTGGTTTTGAGTTGTTCGAGTTGAGTTTGCACGCTCGCTTTCTCAATACCAATCTGGCGTCTGCGGAGCTCACGTAACTCTTCGGGCCGTGTTGAACCCACGCCTGCCAGTGAACGCTCGATGTTTTCTGGTTTCAAATCCTCGTCCAGTTGCTGTGCCCGACTCTTTAACTTCTCTTCTTTATCCTGAACCTCACGTAACTGCGCACGTAGATTCTCCGCGGTTTGCGCCGCACTGGTCCCGTTTTGTGCCACAGTGTCAGGCGAAGAAATTAACATTAGACCTGTCAGCAGAACTAAAACTATATAGAGTTTCATGATGTGCTCCTTTGATCAGTCATAGTTTAGTCGGTTCACGGGAATTTTATCGCACGCTCGGGCCGGATCTGGAAGCCTTGAAAGGTATTAATCGAAGTTGCTGCAATAGTATTGCTGAATATTTCAAAGAGTAATACTCTCTGTTTACAGCCACGCCTCGGACTTGTGGCCGGCATATCAACCGGACATATCAAAGGGTAGTGTCGAATGAACCAGGAAACTCATCGACAAGAAAACCATCAGTATGAAGCTGGTGCATGGCGAAATAGCGAAACCTCCCTCCTTAGTGAAGCATACCTGTTCCCTCAACCGCACCAGTTCGATACCGTTGAACTCGATCCGGCGCACCGTAATGCGCGAGATCAGAGCCGCCTCATGGAATTACTCGGCCTGATAAACTACAAAATTCTGACAGGTAACAGAGTCTATATTGAAGTCGGCGGCATTGTTTACAAGACTCTATGCGGTCTTTACTGGCGTAGCGTGTTCACAGGCGTAGAGCATTACCTGCTCAGGTGTCAGGAGGTCTCAGGCGGTATCTGGACTGAAGGAAGCATTGCAGTTGATATGATTGATTTACCAATAGCTTTTACCCGCGACGGCTGGAGTGCGCAAGGTCATTCACTCATGTTCATGCTGAATCGAGATTAGCTTGTCTCCACTCACGCTAACAGCAGATCCCTCTTGGCCCTCACGTTCAACCCTAAAAAGTGAGTGCCGGGCGAACCAATTCAGGGCCGACTCAATCCGGGTATTTTGCGCAAACCCGCAAGAAACCGCGATTTTTGCAAGACTTTGCTCCTTGAGTGTGATATATGAGTGTCTGGATAGCTTTTCAATTCTAAGTTCTTGTTGGAGGTGTCAGACCAGACCATGGCGACCAAAGCCGCGACAGGCAAGAAGCGCATGACGCAGTCGGAAGTTATTAACCATTTTGCCGAAAAGACCGGAATGAAGCGGGCGCAAGTGAAGGAACTTTTTGACGAAATAAACACCCTGGCAGCGCGAGAAGTGAAAACAAACGGGGAATTCGTGCTCCCTGGTTTCGGAAAACTAGTGAAATCTGAAAGAAAAGCGCGTGAAGGAAGAAATCCAGCCACAGGCGAAACGATCCAAATCCCGGCGAAGACAACTCTGAAGTTTCGGGTTGGCAAGGCCATGAAAGATACGGTCTTGCCGAAGAAATAGAACAAGTCATTCGAATAGTTAATATGAAGGCGCCGCCTCTGTTTCATCGGACAGAGGCGGCGTCTATATTTTTAGTACATTAGGTTCGCCTTCAGGGTGGGCTGACGTAAACCGTTTGTTCTCAGCACTTACTTTGGAGGTAACTCTCCGGTGAACGAATGAAATGGTTTCGTGCCAAAGAAGTAATAGATTTTTTCGCAGCGCTTCTATATAATCCCTTGTTTCGCCGCACACCCCCCTTGCGCAATAGGTTCTTCCTGTGATGCCGTCACGGGTAGTTACGAGAGGTGGAGAACTGCGCTGAGAGACAATGGGGCTGCATCCTGGCAGTTGATTAACGCATCAAAGTTGTACTTGAAACTTGGGAATTCTTATTAGAAGGAGCATACGCAATCGTGACCTTTAATACTCATTTACCGCTGGACGAGCGGCTTCTGAGGATTGACCATATCCAAGCTCGGCGCTATTCAAAGCTGACCGGGGTAACTCTGGAGATTGCCACCGAAGGAATCATCCGGCATCTGCGGGCTTGTGACAGAATGGACGTGAACCCGGACACATCAGCAGTTCGCGAAATCATTGACGACGCACTGAATGGGCGACGAGTCTTCGCAGAGAACTCTGAACAACACCCTCGCGCGGCGTAATTTTTCCGTGCCTTGGATTATCCAAAAAGATCGCCCCCTCTGGGCGGTCTTTTTTCTATTTTGAAAACTGCCGCGCCGATCGATAATTTCAACAGTAAGTCGTTTACAAAAATCGCGGCCAGCATGCTAACATCGCGCCGCAGTCGAGATAGTTGACATTTTGCGCCCCCGTAGCTCAGCGGATAGAGCATCTGCCTTGTAGGAGCCTCAATGGGGAAGGCTTTCAGGCCACGAACTCATTGAGTGGACGACCCCATATGCGGGAACGCCCTTAGAGCCTCAGGTACTTGACTGACACGTTAAGTAACAATCCATGAGGATTGGGTAATCCGCAGGAAACCTCCGTAGGATGTTCTTTTGCGGCTGGGTTCCTCAGAGACTATACGGGTCGGGACTGCGACGTCCAAGATATAGTCCAGCCAGCAAGCCCATCACTAACGGGTGGTCAGGGAAAGCCTGATGCTGGAAGCTAAGCAGAGGGCCGCAGGTTCGAGTCCTGCCGGGGGCAAATACAATTTTTACGGCGGCTATAGTTCAGTTGGTTAGAACGCTTGATTGTGGATCAAGAGGTCGTGGGTTCGAGCCCCACTAGCCGCCCCAGCATCTTTAACGATCCCAGGACGAATGCTTTTCCACGCCTAATTATTCACGAACTTCAGAGCAAGTCACAGGTGAGATTGCAATGCCAGATGAACAGCGGACAGCAAACAATTCCCAAACCTATCTGGTAGATGCCGATGCATTTTCATTTGAGACAATGGAACAGCAGAACGGTCAGGCCACGGTCGTTCGCTTCCAGGTCGATAACTCGCAATATCATGCCGGTGATGTGCTGCTAGTGCTTTCAGGCAGCGAGGTTCACTTTCACGGAATGATTAGTCAGATTTCTGACGGATGGGCCGTCGCGAGTGATCGCCGCGGCTCGCTGCTTCCAGCTACTCTTCAGTAACTTCACTTTACGAAATAGCCCGAAGGATGCGAGACCTCGACACCCGGAGTTGAGGAACGCACCGCAATTCTGTGAAAGCCTTTATTGATGTGAGTCGAAAGGAAAGTAAGAGCTACTTGCTTTTCTAACGAGCGATCCAGCCCTTTGATAAACGGATCAAAACTAACAGGCGCAGCCGTCCCCTGGAAGAATGCTCGCCCTCCGGTTTCATCCGACAACCTCTGTAACGAACTCTGTGCATTCCCTATCAAGAGCGGAAAGTTCTGAGACCCCACCGTGGGTGCGTAAAAAGCGTAGACTGCGATGCTTTTGCGTTGGGCCTCATTAATTGCCCTTTGCAAATCCAAGCTGTCGCCAGGCCCACTCGAATCGATTCCACGCGAAGTATCCAATCCGTCCGACAACAGAAGAATCGCCCTGCGACCAGCTGGTTGTGATTCGAATCTTTTCACAGCTTCGATTACTTCGACGTACGGATTGTAAGGCGCTGCACTCGCGAATCCCGTTGGTGGACGAAGAGATTTGCTTGCTTTTTCTAAATCGGTCGTAAACTTCTGTCTGACTTGAAGGCTTCCGGTCCTGATGTACGCAGTCATTATTCGAGACCCCTTGGGCAACTGGCGTATGAACTCGGCTAATGGTTTGATCTCGTTCCCAACTGAAGACACCAGATCATCCTGAATAAGCACAGCCAGGGTAATCGGTGAATTGGTTGCCATGGCTCGTATGGAAAGAACCGTTTGCGGCTCGCCATCCTCGCTGACCGTTAAGTCTATTGTCTGGAACTCGATCTCCGGATTCGAGTCTTTGACACGGATGCTTAGCGGGATAGTTACCGGTTTGGCGGCGGCGCGGGATCCTTCAGCAGAAGTAATGGCGGTGTTTTGTGCTCTGGCTTTCTCAAAAGTGAAAAGCGTCAGCAAGAGCACGCTGGTCAGAGCAAGTGGTAAGCTGTGCAGTTTCTTCATTACTCGTTCCCCTCTGCGGCTTGGGCGCATTATACAGTCACGGCAAGCATTTTCGCTCTTTCGTGATAACTGGATCCTGGTGAAGTCGAGCACTAAAGGCTAAGATCTGGCGAGCTCCTGAGCAGATTTGTGGGCATCTCGCCAAAATATCCCAGCGTTGGATTCAGAATAGATGCTAAAGGTCGCCTGAGCCGGAAAACATGGCCCAACGTGAATTAGGAAAAATCAGCGCCCGAGATGAAGCAATTTCACGAGTGCTTACGTGGTCGCCTTGGCTCGCTTTCGTTCTATTATGTTTACCCCTGCCCGTGGTTTTTCTGCTGCTTTTTATCAGCGCGACTGCTACCGACTCGGCTGCCCTCTACCTTCTGCTCTCGCTTTCCTCACTTGGGCTGGGCATCGTTGTCGGATTTTTAGCGGTAATCATTCTGTTTCTTTACAGACGAAGCTGGCTGCGTCGGCTGCGCGATAGGCTGGCCGCTGACGGAATCACGGCGAATGAGGTGGTCTGGTTCACCACGGAATTGACAACCGCGGAGCGTCAAGCGCTTGGGGAGATTCGCAGCCAGAACCCGCTGTTGGCTGACGCGTACCTCGAAACATTGGCTTCGCGGCTTACTGCAACTCGGATCAAGTCCAGAGCCGGACAGGAATTGGTACGAGTAGAACGCCGTATCAACCGAGCCCGCGCTCTCGCCGGTGTTGATACGGCTGAGTTGTTGCGGGATTTGCAGTCAGATCGCGAACGCTATGGGGAGCTCAAACGCGAGGCAAATCTCAGGCTCACTGAGGCTAAGGCTCGCTTGCAAACAATCGAAGCCGCCGCAAGCCGAAGTCTGAATCAGAGTGAGTCTGAGCTGATGCTGAGACGTCTAAGCGCATCGCAGGATCAGCTTCCATTAGTAATGGAGATGGCGAAACTGGAGCAAGACGCATTGCGCGAGAGCCGAAGAGAAATTGAAGGAACTGAAAGACAACCTCAAGACTAGGGCCGTTCAAGCCTCACTCGGGAAAACTTGATCTTTCAATCTGTAGATACCGGGACCCAGCCGGACAGCAAATTCTTCGTCAACTAGAGCCCAGTTACCCAATCCGGCGTCCGGGGCTGAAAGACCAGTAGCTCGAGCAAGTTCGCCGCGAACCTCCAAACCCGCTCCAGTCAGATACGATCGAGCAATTTCTTTGATTGCCACTGCCCTGCTGACTTTATGACTTAGCTCATCAGCGAACCTCGCCTCCGACAGAGACCAAATATAGGTAAACGTAGGGTCGTAAGTAACATCGCTAGGTATTACTTTTAACGTTCGTTGCAGCTCGGTTAGAGCCTTACCAAATCTCGCTCGGTCCAGAACACCGCTCTCCTTGCGCAAATCAGAAGTAGCCATTTCCCATTCGCGCCGCAACACCTGCAGGACTGAAAGTGCCTCAGAGGAAAGTATCGACGCTTCGGCTTTCTCGGGAATCCCCCATACTGCGTTAAAGAACATTACCAAACGGCGAGCGACGAAAGTGGATCTACCTTTAATTAGCTTTGCGTAATAGACACGACCGTGTCGCATAACCTGATCCTTTAACGTCCAGGCAAGGCTCATCTCAGGGTCCTTTTGAACATTCCGCGGCGCCTGTGCATCCCGCCGACCGCAAACCGCAATGTAGAGAGATGGACCAGGTCGGCGCACATCGGAAAGTGCCGAACAAAATCCGACCGTTTCAATGAAATCTTCTGCAGCCCGGGCATCCTCCACGCGCAATTCAGGCTCTCGGCGCCACATCCGATCCCGATAGGCTTCGATCTCCTCAGGCACTAACTGTCGCATTCGGTCACTAGGTTGGCAGTTTGATTTGATAACCCTAGTCAATCTGACTGAAACGGTCAAACCCCTCGGTTCTCGCTTCGAAACTTCAAAAACCTAAAGACAACAAATTAAAGAGGTTAAGTGTAACAAACGGTTTTGGCACAACCCATGCACTTAGTCGGCCGGCGCAGTTCTCTATTGCACTGCGACCAAGACAGAACTTACGACGAAGACCCTGAGGTGGAATCGATGAAGAGAACAAAGCGGTCAGTAGCGATAACCTGGCTAGTTGCATGCTCGCTGGTGTTAAGTCTATTAGGCGGAATCCTCCTGGATGATCGCGCCAACGCGTCCAACGGCGAATCACGCCGCGGTGACAACGGCTTTAGGGCCGACAAGATTGATAAGGTGTCCTCTAGTCTTCGCCAGACGGTGCGCGCAGCAATGAGTCGCAATGGGCAGGACGACCTCAAGGTCATTTTGCGACTCAATGGCAACGTAAGTGGTCAGCTCAGATCGCTGCTATCCAGCAACGGCATCAAGGTCAAGAAGGAGATTGCCAGTTTTAACACCTTGGTGCTTGAGTTGCCGCCGAGCGTGGTCGACGCTTTGTCCACCTTCTCTGAGGTTGAGTTTATTACCACGGACGATGAAGTGAGGTCGCTTGGTGGTCACGTGACTACTACGACAGGGGTTAACCAAGCCCGCAAGCTTATTGGTGGAGTTACGCTTGATGGCTCAGGCATCGGTATTGCAATTGTGGACTCTGGTATCTATCAGAATCACGTATCGTTTCTCAAGGCGGGCACCCAAACCTCACGCATCGTCCAGAGTATCGACTTTACCGGCGAGGGTCGCACCGACGACCCCTATGGACATGGCACACACGTAGCCGCGGCTGCCGCAGGGAATGGAATTGTTTCAGGCGGCGCATATATAGGCATTGCCCCCAGGGCGAACATCATCAATGTTAGAGTTCTAAACTCGCAGGGTATCGGTAGTATCTCAGGGCTTCTGAGCGCAATGGATTGGCTGTTAACGAACCGGACCACCTACAACATCAAGGTCGTGAACATGAGCCTGGGCATGCCGGCGGTAAACTCCTATAAAACGGATCCGATTTGTCTTGCGGCACGCAAGTTAGTGGATGCCGGTATGGTGGTCGTCGCGGCTGCCGGGAACAATGGTAAGACTAGTTCCGGCGACAAGGTGTATGGACAAATTCATTCACCTGGAACGGAGCCTTCAGTGATGACGGTTGGGGCTGTGGACACGCATGGCACCAATCGTCGGGGTGATGACAACATTGCCTCGTACAGTTCACGTGGGCCAACGCGTGGCTCGTATGTAGATGAAAATGGTGTCAAGCATTACGATAACTTGATCAAGCCAGACATTTCTGCGCCCGGCAACAAGGTTATTTCTGCTGAATCACCAAACAATCTGCTGGTGCGAGAGAATCCGGTGTATCAAACACTCGTCAGCAGCGTTGCGGCACGCGCCCAAATGACGCTAAGCGGAACGTCGATGGCAGCTCCTATCGTCGCCGGCACAGCCGCTCTCTTGTTGCAAGCCAATCCGTCGTTAAAGCCGAATATGGTGAAGATGATTCTTATGTACACCGCGCAGCAGCTTCCCAATGCCAACATGTTTGAGCAAGGAGCCGGCGAACTTAACGTCGACGGCGCGGTACGCCTCGTAAAAGTAGTTCGAACAGATTTGTCGTCTTTGACTCTCCTGGGCGCCCCTCTCTTGACCGTTTCGACGGCTCCCCCAGCGCAGTCGAAAATTGCGGATTACAACTTCGCCTGGGCGCAGGGAATTATCATGGGGAACACCTATGCAACCGGAACATCTCTGATTACGAACTATCAGAAGATTTACGGGTTGGGAGTGCTTCTGAGCGATGGTGTGCTTCTCAGTGACGGCGTCCTCCTTAGCGATGCCACTAAACTCGTGCCGACGGGAGTTCTGCTGGGCGACTCGATATTAATCAGCGACGGCACAACAATGGGCTCGGGTGGTTATTTCTGCCCGACCGGGGTTTTGCTTAGCGATGGTGTTCTGCTTAGTGACGGAGTACTTCTCGGAGATGGAGTACTCTTAAGCGATGGTGTTCTGCTTGGCGATGGCGTACTTCTTAGCGATGCGATCCTGCAAGCCTATAAAGCAATGGGGGGAGACCCTTCATTAGGAATGGATCAGGAGGTTGATACTGGAGGTGAGTACACAGGTTACTAATGCGCAGGCAAACTGTAGCTTACCCATCAATGACTCATCTTCGTAACAAGAAAGGTCACACCATGTATCAACAAAACGCCCTCGCCACTATAGACACCGAGCCAACGACACAGTCTTTCGCAGCCGTTGCCTTGACAGTCAGCGCGCTCAAAACGGAACACACAGCTGAAGCGCTTCAGTTTCTTGCCGCGCGCCCAATTCATACCGTCGCTATGGTTGGCTTTATTAACGATAACGGTATTAACAGCCCACTAAATCGCGGCACGTTCTACGGATGCCGCAACCAGAGTGGTGAACTGGAAGGCGTAGCGCTAATTGGCCACGCTGTTCTGATGGAAACTCGGACCACGCGCGCCGTTCAGGCTTTTGCGAACATTGCGCAGAGTATTAGTGGCTGCCATATGATCATGGGCGAACAGCAGCAAGTCGAAGAGTTCTGGGATTGCTATGCGAAACGCGGACAGGACTTTAGGCTCGCTTGCCGCGAACTGCTCTTTGAGTTGCGTTGGCCCGCCGAAGTGCAGGGCGAAATGCCAGGTCTGCGCCGCGCAACTTTGGAAGACCTCAACCTGGTAATGCCGGTGCAAGCCGAATTGGCTACGCAGGAAAGCGGCGTCAACCCGATGGAAAACGATCCGAAGGGCTTTGAAGGTCGTTGCCGGCGGCGCATCGAACAGGGCCGCACCTGGGTTTTGGTCAAAGATAGCCAGCTCAGTTTCAAAGCAGAGGTCGTGTCTGACACAGCAGAACTGGCTTATCTGGAAGGAATCTGGGTCAATCCTTCGATGCGGGGCAAGAACCATGGCGTGCGCTGCCTTTCGGACGTCTGCTACCGACTCTTGAGGGACAAGACCGCGGTTTGCCTCCTGGTAAACGTGGAAAATGATGCAGCCCAATCTGTGTACAAGCGAGCGGGATTCAGACTCCAAAGCACGTACGACACCATATTTTTGAGCCAGAAGATCCGCTTCGACGACTTATCCATCGTCCAATAGGACTACCAGGAAAGACTAATTCGGCCCCGACAAACGGAATGAAAAGAATCAGGCCCATAGCGTTTACTGCGACGCATGGGCCTGATTTTTGGCCAGGCGAATTGGGCCATTGGCGGACAAATGGATCTCGACAATCGCGATTGGCATGCTGTAGACTGATTGTGCCATCTTCTGACAGACTTGATGGCGCCCTCCTACTGCACTCGCGAACTTTCCAAGGCAGGTTTCACAGACGCAAGATACGCACCTTAGACACCGCCCTAACGTGCGGATTAAACGAATGAACCAAAAGCATCTAGCAAAGGCTTACAAATGGGTCATTATTGGTGCCGGCGCCGTTGTTTGGATAGTTTGCCTTCGTGATGTCCGGACAGGGGATTTGGACCAGCGATTCCTTTTCCTGGCCCTCATCACATTGCTGTGCGGTTCACGCATCACTATCCGGATACCCAGAGTCAAGGGTCTGATCTCGGTCTCAGACACATTCATATTTCTGGCATTCCTTCTTTTCGATAAGAACGTCGCAGTATTGCTCGCCGGCGCCGAGGGGCTGTGTTCGTCAGTCCGCTTTAGCAAGAAGTTTACGACCGTTCTCTTCAACACAGCGGTTATGTCGTGCGCCACGTTCCTGGCTGCCTCGGCGGCTAACCATGTCTTTGGCGCCAGCCCGCTCACCGAAAGGGTCGGCGATTTTGTTGCCGCACTAACCGTGCTTGCCTTTGTCCAGTATGTCAGCAACTCCGGCATCGTAGCCATTGGCGCAGCGCTGATGACGAATCAGCCATTATGGACAACCTGGAAGGACGGTTTTCTTTGGACCTCACTGACTTACTTTGCCGGAGCATCCGCCGCCGGCATAGCCGCCAAGTTAATAGAGGTCGTAGGCTTCTATGCCGTACTCGCTACGACACCGGTTATCGCGGTTGTCTACTTTACCTACTGCACCTACTTAAAGAACATCGAAGCGTCAAAAGACCAGGCCGAGCAGGCTGAGCGCCACATGGTTGCGTTGCGCGACAGCGAAGAACGATTTCGTAGCGCGTTTGACCATGCCGCAGGGATGGCACTGGTTGCGCCCGATGGCAAGTGGATCGAAGTGAATCGGTCACTTTCGGACATCCTTGGGTACTCTGAACAGGAACTGCTCAGTATCGATTTTCAATCCCTCACGCACCACAGCGATGTCACTTCGGTTCTCGAACAACTGCATAAGCTGCAGACGGGCGCTACGACCGCGCTGCAAATGGAAAAGAGATTCCTGCATAAGAACGGAGATGTCATCTGGGTTCTGTTAAGCGTCACCGGTGTACACCACTCGGGCCAGGACTCTCGCAACTTCATCTTTCAGATCCAGGACATAACTGACCGCAAGCGGGCGGAGGAGAGACTGGTCCACGACGCATTTCACGATGGGCTCACGGGATTGCCCAACCGTGTGCTCTTTATGGACCATCTTAAGCAATCACTTGGCCGAGCTCGCGGACGGAAGCATCTTCCCTTTGCGGTATTATTTCTCGACTTTGATCGCTTCAAGCTAATCAACGACAGCCTCGGTCATATGGTGGGCGACCAGTTGCTAATAGCGATCGCAGGTCGATTGAAATCGAATGTCCGACCCGGCGATACCGTGGCGCGTTTGGGCGGTGACGAGTTCACCATTCTTCTCGAGGATCTTAATCAAAGTAATGAAGTGGAGGTTGTGGCCGCTCGTCTTCTAAAGAGCCTCACCCTGCCGTTCAATCTGTCGGGACGTGAAGTGTTCACTTCCGCCAGCATCGGTATAGCCCACAGCACCATGGGATATCACTATGCAGAAGACATGCTGCGGGACGCTGACATCGCTATGTACCGAGCGAAGACGCTAGGTAAAGCTCGTTTTGAGATTTTCGATCCGTCGATGCATGCGAACGCGGTCAACCTTCTGAGAATAGAAACAGACCTCTGGCGCGCGATCGAACGCGATGAACTCTATCTGGAGTACCAACCGATCGTTTCTCTCCAAACAGGCAAAATTGCGGGGTTTGAAGCCCTACTCCGCTGGCAACATCCATCTTTGGGAGTAGTACCGCCTTCCGACTTTATCGCTGTCGCGGAAGAGACAGGATTGATCATACCAATCGGAACCTGGATTCTGGAGGAAGCTGCTCGTCAGGTTCGCCGCTGGAAAGACAATTTGCAAATTGACCCGGACGTTTTCATCAGTGTCAACTTGTCAGCAAAGCAATTCATGAAGACTGACTTTGCTTCCGAAGTTCGGCGCATTATCAACACAATGGAGATAAGCCCTGCCTGCATCAAGCTGGAGATTACTGAAAGCATGGTAATGGACAAGGTAGAATCAACCATCACCATGCTCAAACAGCTGCAGGAAATCGGCGTCGAAACAAGCCTAGATGACTTTGGTACCGGATATTCTTCGCTCAGCTACTTGCCGCGATTTCCCATCTCGACACTAAAAGTTGATCGATCGTTTGTGAACTCGATGAGCGAGAACAACGAAAATCTAGAGATCGTTCGTACGATAGTGATGTTAGCGCACAACCTGAGGATGAAAGTTATCGCGGAAGGTGTTGAGTCGTCAGACCAAATCGCTCACCTCAGGCGTATGAACTGTGAGTATGCTCAAGGCTTTTACTTTTCCCGATCGCTGAGTGCCGATGAAGCGACTCCACTGGTTGCAGACGGCAATGTCTATCCGATGATTCCTCCAGATCAAATAATTGAGTACGTGGAAACTGCAATCGCCTAAGATTGAGTTCGACGAGTAAGACCTGCAGCTGACTTCCACCAGTCAGACTTCTACCTTCCCCTTCAAAATGAAGTACCGATCGGCATTCTGAATGAGCTGGTTGACCGATCCGAGCCCTGTTCAATTCCAGCAAATTTAGCTAACTGCTTACATACCATGGTTTAGCCAATTCGCATGGTTTGGCATGCAGAGTGCTGTTCAAGATCGGCCGCGCCCGGTGCTGAAACCGGCATGGTCTCACTCGACGCTGTCCAACGTACCGATAGCGAGAAATATGCCAGTAAGCCCAACACTCAGAAGACGACTGTTCCGATCCTATCAGTGGCTAACCACCGTTGTGGGAGGGGTGGTCTGCCTCTATTCGGAGCAAAAGCTGACCGTTGGCAATGCCTTAAAGACCGGTCCACTTCTGTTTCGAACCTGGAAAAAGCATTACCTCTGGACCTCAATAACGTATTTGACTGCAGCTTTAATCGCCGGCGTGGTGGCAAAGCTCGTCGGCGACGTAGGATTCTACGGATTGGTCGTCACCGCTCCGATTATCACGATCGTTTCCATCACATATCGGACTTACCTCAAAAACATCGACTCAGCCGCTGCCCAGGCTGAGCAAGCCAAACGCCACGTGCAGGAGCTTTCACATTACATTGCCGAACAGGAACGAATTCGAGGGCAATTTTCGCAGGTTGAGAAGTTGTCAGCCCTGGGCGAACTTGCTTCCGGCGTAGCGCACGACTTTAACAATACATTGGCCGGCATTCTCGGCCGCGCTCAACTGCTGCTGAGAACCGACGATCCGGAGAAGATTCGACGTGGCTTGAACATCATTATCAAGACCGCCGAAGATGGCGCCAAAACAGTGAAACGCATCCAAGACTTCGCACGGCAACGGAAAGATAAAGACTTTGTGTTGCTAACGGTCGAGCAGATTCTAACTGACGTTAGCGAATTTACGAGGCCGCGCTGGAAAAACAAATCAGAGGCCGCCGATGTTCATATCAATCTAGACTTGAACATCCGATCCAAGTCCAAGGTTATGGGCGACGAGTCCGAACTTCGCGAAGTCCTGATAAATATGGTTTTCAACGCTATCGACGCGATGCCCAAAGGCGGCACGATCACTCTTTCAGTCGAGGATGTGGGCAACTCCGTTGTTATCTCGGTTGCCGACACCGGCATTGGCATGAGTCCTGACGTGCGATCGCGGATCTTCGATCCGTTTTTCACGACCAAGGGCAGGGCAGGCTTGGGACTCGGATTGGCGGTCAGCTTCGGAATTATCAGAAGACATGAGGCTACAATGGAGGTTGAATCTGAATCCGGGGCTGGAACTACATTCCGAATAGCGCTCCCGATTGCGAAACAGTCTCCCAAGTTCGCAGAAGACTCCACGGATGAGCTCGCAACAGAAGTGCTAGCCGCTTCGTCATCAGCGGCATCGCAAAAAGGTGATCAGGCGCGCATACTCGTTGTTGATGATGAGGACTACGTGCGTGACCTCCTACGAGACATCTTAGAGAGCGAGGGTTGCAGAGTTTATTTGGCAGCAAGTGGTCGGGAAGCCCTGACAATGATCGCCTCCCAGGAGTTTCACGCAATTTTCACCGACGTAGGAATGCCGGGTATGAGCGGCTGGGAGCTGGCTCAAGCCATTAGGCTGCGAAACGAAGATATTCCAATTGCCGTGATTACTGGCTGGGGAGAGGCAGTCGGCTCGAACGAACAAAAGAAGGCCGGAGTAGACTGGATAGTTACCAAACCCTTCACTGCTGAACGAATTGCCGAACTGGCTCAGGAGATCAAGAAACAGTCCAGCACAGGCACGCAACGAGACACTCGGACAACGGCAGCTGCATAGAGTTCCGGGTTCTCGCGGGCATTGATTGGAATTTTTGTTCCGAGCAAAACGGGCCAGCGCTTCGCTCGCTGGCCCGTTATCTTTTGAATCACCAGAATACTACCGGGGACCTGATGCGCGAATCACTATTTCGGTACCCCGCTCAAGATTAAGATCGTCCTTGCCTTGTACGTAGACCGATCCCGCGCCACCACCTGCACCGATAATCGCACCAATGGCTGCGCCTTTGCCGCCGCCGGCAATCGCTCCGATTATGGCGCCTACTGCGGTACCAATAGCAGCTCTCTGCGCGGTTTTTGTAGTCTGGCTCTCATCTCTTACCGTTCCTTCGTTGTCAACCTTAACGGTATCCCCATTCGGAGTCCTTAGGCTCTCAACAATGCCGGCAAATCTATAAGACCTGCCGTCACGGAGACGGATCGTGTCGAAATTTAACGTCATCTGTGAACGACCCGTAAGTCGTCCGCTGCGCTCTACGCTTGTCACTCGACCGTCAATCGTCGCGCCTGCCAACTCGGAAGGCTGCCTGACAGTCATCGTGAATCGGTCGCCCTCTCTTACCGTGCTGGTTGAGAGCGAATCGTCCAGCGCAGCTATCACAGTGTCACCATCTCTCACCACGAAGTCGCCATTTGAGCCCGTAGTCGGATAAGACGGGTTAGTTTGGGGTCCGTTATAGATGTCGAACCTGGCAACGTCCGAAGTCCTGTCGTAGACACTCTGGACCTGGACGGGACTGCTAAGTCCATCGACGTAGACGCGACGTGTGACCTGAAGTCGTCGACCATTATCGATAGGGCTGAATGTCACACTGAAATCGTTTCCTCGATCGCCGATAGAACTCACCATCAACTGATCGCCCGAAAGTGTCGCCGTGGCTCTTATAGTGCGCCCATTTCTCGTCGTCTCGATTCGTTCAGTTCCATCGGCCTCGAACGTAATCTGCGCCGCTCGCGAAGAGGCAATCATTATGGTACGACCGTTTCGATCGAGAGAAATCTGATCCGGCGATTCAAGTCGAGCCGTTAGCAGATCACGAACTCGCTGGCGATCACGCAACGGCAATGACTGCGTGGCCCTGTTTGCAGCCGTGCTGGGATCGTCACTGCGCGACGGATCCAGCCGATAGGTACCCGTCAGGTTCTGCCGATATGTCGGTTGCGTCGGATACGCTGGACCAGTCTGGTCGGTGCCAACGTCGGACGACCAGGAAAGGCCGAACGTGTGCGCAAGCTCATTAAGATCGGTTCGCAGATTGGCCCAGTTGTTCTGAGTTCGGGTGTTCACCTGGGCTTGAGTCATCAGATTATCAATCTGCGTTGCCCGATTTAGTACCTCTTGCGCATCGCTGGTACTCGCCTGACGGCGATCAAAATTAGAGCGCAACTGGTAGACTGCGTTTTGGAACCCCGCTGCTGCTCTGTTGAGTTCCTGTTGTGTCCTCGACTCGTATCTTCGCCCGGTGTTAGTCGGGTTGTCGAGGTTGTTACGAAGGTTGCTGGCGCGATCTTCTATGCGCGTAATCAGTTGACGGACTGTCTGATAACTCCCCTGGTAAGTTCGTCGCTGGGCCGGAGAAGCCATCGTCGCCATCAGCAGGATTGCGGCCACCGAAATGAATTTAGTTGCCCTTAACATCTTTAACTTGCCTCCTGTTGGTCAATAGGTTCTTGGTCAATAGGTTTCCTGCCCGCTACTAGTTACAAGTCCTGTGCCGTCCTTATTGCCAACAGTCTTAATAAATTGAGCCTGTTAAAAACCGTGTAGAAACGTGCTGAAAGCTGAGCGTTCCGATATGTTTCGACCGGTACTGCCACCAAATCATACAGAATTCGCAAGACGTGCGTTAGAACAACACACGAACGAGACCCGCGTCTTATGCACGATAAGGGACTCGTCGTCGCGTAAATCGTAGCTGATTTTGAAGTTGAGGCTTGTGCTATTCTTTCCTAAGGGAGGTTTCCTTTCATGGGTGACGAAAACGCTGGCGCTATAGTTCACTATGCCGAAAACGGTTTCTTTATTGGGATAACTCCCTCAGGTCACGCGTTGGCGGTAGAGACCGATAGTAAGCGGGGAGTTGCGCCCACGCCCATGGAACTGCTGCTCGTAGCCCTTGGCAGCTGCACCGCGGTTGATGTAATTGGCATCTTAAGAAAGAAACGGGAGCAAGTAACCGACTACAGGGTGGAAGTGAAAGGAGAGCGCCGCGAAGACTATCCGCGAAGTTATAAGCGCCTGCAGGTCCACCATGTAATTAAGGGTCACAACATTTCGCCACAAGCAGTGGCCCAGGCGATCGAACTCTCTGAAACTAAATACTGCAGCGTCGCCGCTACTCTTAGGCCGACAGCAGAAATTCTTTCGACCTTTGAAACTATCGAAGACGAGTCTGGCAAGTGAAAGCATGAACTTAACGACCCGTTCCCATAAGTTAAAGTTGCCTTCCGCTATTTTCTCAGCGCTTGTCGCCACTGTTATTCTCCCGTCCGCGACCGTCTTCGGCACTCAACCAACTGTGATTCCCAGTTCCCCCCAAACAACGGGCGATGCTGCGCTCTCAGCCGTGCGACGGAACGATGCATCGAGTCGAGACTCAAATGGCAAACCTCTCAAGCAAACAGTGGCCGAGCACATGCGCCGCGCATCCATCTATATGGGCAACCGTGCATTCGCGGAAGCGCGTGTACATTGGCAAGCGGTGATTGACTACTATCCGCAGGATCCAAGAGTTCCGGAGGCATTGCTCGGCATTGGGCGCTCGTATTTTCAATCGCGAGGGTACAGCGAAGCCTTCGTAGTTTTTGATCGATTGGAGCGCAATTACGGCGCGACCAAGGAAGGACGAGAGGGATTGAATTTCAGCGCTGCCTCGTTGCTTCGCTTGGGAAGGGCCGGAGAAGCGGTAGACCGATACATTGAGTACATCAATCGTTATCCCAACGGTGAGCGCATCGAGACCGCTCACCTGAATGTCATCGACACGATGCGAGAAGCGGGCCAGCCACAGGAAGCACTCACCTGGGTGACTAAGACGAAACAGAGGTTTCCAGGCTCAGTAACGGAGACTAATGCTGTCTTTGCGAAGTTGCGTTTGAACATCGCCGAGAGTCAATGGCGCGAAGCGATCGCCACCGCAGACCAGTTGCGGAACACCAGTCTTCAGAAAGGGGCGGCCACGACTCCAGCCGAATTGGCTTACTTGAAAGGCTTCAGCCTCGAACAAGCCGGCAGGAAGGACGAGGCTTTTTCATCTTATGCCTCGGTGCCTGATAACCTCAACTCGTACTATGGTTGGCTTGCGACGGAACGCATGATCGCGTTAGCGGATTCAAGCAAACGATCAATCGTCAATGAGCGTGTCGAGAAGGTCAATGCTGGAATCACCTCGGCTTCCATAAATTATCCAGCGCCGTATCGGCTGTCGATTGTGAGAATCGCAAAGTCTCGATCTCTTGATCCCCGATTCGTGCTTGCCCTGATGCGGCAGGAGAGCGTTTTCCGTCCCACTGCAAAATCACAATCCGGAGCCCGCGGTTTGCTCCAACTAACAATGGATGCTGCGGAGAAATACGCTTCTGACGCCGGACTGACCAGCGTCCAGGAAACGCAACTCTATCAACCCGAGGCATCTATCAAGATCGGCGTCGAGTATTTGGCCCAACTTGCACGCATGTTCCCCAAGATGCTTGAACCGGTAGCTGCTTCGTACAATGGCGGGGAAGACAACGTTGCTCGTTGGGTAAAGCGAGCCAGGCACAAAGACCCCGGGGTATTCACCTCTGAAGTGGGCTTTGACGAAACCAAGGCTTACGTGCAAAAGGTGATGGCCAACTATCGAGTTTACTGTCAGCTTTACACCGCGGACCTCGTGAGGAAGTAACCCGCTTACGGCTCTGGACTAAATCTACGATCTTCAAAACCTGTGGATCGTTCGCGCCGTGGCAAAGGCTCAGGACGATACTGCCGCGGTCGAATTCCCAGTCGCACCAAAGCTGAGTAGTATTCGTAACGAATAGAGACCTCGCCAACTGAACGTGAATCGAGCTGCATATCGATCCAGCGAACGTCGTTATACACGGACCGTCCAATTCCAGTCGCTGCATATTCATCATCCGATCGCTGCACAACCGCTCCGCTTCGATCTTTGTCAATCCCCTGCTCAGAGGTCGGCGCGGCCGGTGCTTCGGATCGCTTACCGGCGCGGTCGTCTTTCCCTGGCCGAGGAGGTGGCAAGATCGTTACGGGCTTAGATATCCGTTCACGAAAGAACACAGCGGAGATGAGTCCTAGATTTGACGCTTGACCGAGCTTTGAGGCGTAAGAATCATCTTCATTGGTGAAGTAAAAGCGCCGGGCCCGCTCTGAACTCATCTGCCAGCCACCGACGGTGATCGTTTCGTAAGGTCCAATAACCCATTTACTCGCGTTCCAGGCCGTACTGCGCCGCGCGTCGATGGAGTTCAGGCCGTCAACCGATAAGGCTACAGCTACGCGGACCGGTAACGGGTTTCTAAGCCTGATCTCATATTCAGCTCCCTTAAACGCCTCAACGTAAACCCTGCCGCGGCCGTAGTACTCTTCTAATGGCCGACCATCCACCAGCACCTGCACCTCAAAACGGTTTTCGTAGATGGGGACGCGCTCCTGTCCAGGAAGAGTCGCATTGGTCTCCTCATGTGGCGCAGCTGCTTCGATGCTAAGGCTGTGCGGCCAAACTCCTAACACGGCAGTTAGTGCCAGGCCAGAACAAGTTAGTGCCATCAGTATTCTTTTCATTGCGCTTTTCTCCTTGCGGAACGACAGCAAACTCAATTGAGGAACGTCCACAATTGTGTTTCTTGCATCAGGAAGCTAGTAAATTCGGCTTGGCCGAGACTTTTGGCATGCCTGTTGAGTTAAACGCGAACGGACGCTACAATACGCGCCGAATTCCAGGGACCTGACTCAAAGCTAACAGTAAGATGTAGGAGACGTGGATGGAATACGCTCTGACGGCAACCAAAACCGAGGCTCGCGCCGGTTCGTTTTATGACCGCATTGCCAGGCTATACGGTTTCTCGTTCAAGCTGAATGGCTACGGACGCTCCTTGGATCAATATCTCACTCAGCATCCCCTTCCTGTCTCGCGCGGGGCTCGCATTCTGGACGCCGGCTGTGGCACCGGTTTACTGACGTTGTCGCTCATGCGCACTCTCAGGTTTCCGGTCAAAATCACCGCGCTTGATCTTTCAGCCAGATCAATTCGCGCGGCAAAACGGGCGGTAAGTCAAGCCAAGGGTCGCAAGCGTGATGTAAGTTTCGCGCAGGGCAATGTCCTTACCTTACCTTTCACTGATGACGCATTCGATCTTATCGTCACGAGCGGCGCGCTCGAATATGTTCCCCTCGAAGACGGATTCAGCGAACTAGCACGTGTGATGGCACCCGGTGGCCACTTATTGCACCTTCCAATCCGACCGTCCCTCGCCAGCACCTTCCTCGAAATACTCTTTCGCTTTAAGACCCATCCGCCGCAGAAGTTAGAAGTGGAAACAGAGCGGCACTTCCGCGTAGTCGAAAATTATCGCTTTCCACCACTACAAGCTATTGGCTGGACCAAGACCGCGATTCTTGTTCAAAAAGTGTAGCGTCTCAGTCCCGAAAGGACGGATCCATTCGGTCAAGTTTGCGCAAGAGGCCCGGCCAGGTTAACTGCGCCCCCTGACCAGCAGTCACAGCATTCACTTGTAACGCCACGAGGCGGAGAATGGGATCAGGGACCGGGGAAAGTTTTCCCCCACCCGACTGCGCTAGGATCTGAATCTTACATGCGCGCTCAAGGATGAACATCGCCAGGAACGCTTCGGCCACACTTCGTCCCACCGTCAGCAACCCATGATTTCTCAGGATCATTGAGTTCTTGTTGCCCAGATCCCGCACGAGTCGGGGTTTCTCATCTTCGTTCAGCGCCAATCCCTCATATTCGTGATAGGCAAGAGATGCCAAGGCAAAAAGGGACTGTTGGGAAATCGGTAACAGTCCATCCGGCTGCGCTGAGACGGCTATGCCATAATCGGTGTGAAGATGGATCACGCAGAGCGCATCTTCACGCGCGGCGTGGACGGCGCTGTGAATCGTAAAGCCCGCAGGGTTTATGAAAGAAGGTGACTCCATGACGATGTGGCCATCGAGATCGACTTTTACAAGACTTGACGCCGTGATTTCGTCAAACATCATCCCGTATGGATTGATTAGGAAGTGATGCTCAGGCCCGGGCACGCGCGCCGAAATGTGTGTGAAGATGAGATCATCCCACCCGTAATAAGCAACGAGCCGATAAGCGGCGGCGAGGTCTACACGCGCCAGCCATTCAGCTTCAGATATCTGCCCGCGTATGCTTGAACTTTTCTGCGTAGCACTACTCATCTAATTTTTCCTCCGGCAACAGATTCTAATCCACTTATCTGCAGATTTCGCAGATTACACAGATTAAGCAAATATGGCATTTGTCTTGGGCCTTTGATCTTTGATTACTCTCAACCTCGCATTGATTTCAAAGACCAACGTCCGAAGTCCAAAGACCATGTTTGCTTAATCTGTGTAATCTGCGAAATCTGCGGATAAGTTCAGGGCGAGGCGCCTACCGGGACGAGTCGCATAATCCGATCGTCATCGCTGGCGGGTGTTCCCCGGCCGTCACGATTGGAGGTTGAAAAATAAAGATAGCCGTCCGGTCCTTCCGCAATATCACGAATACGACCATATTTTTTCTCCAGCAGGTTTTCCTGACTCACAACTCGCCGTCCATCGAGCACGACGCGTATGATTCGTTCACCCCGCAAACAACCAAAGAAAAAGTTACCGCTAAACTGCCGGAAGGCGGCGCCGCGATAGAACATTCCGCTGGCCGGAGCAACAGCAGGCGTGTATTCCAACAAAGGCGACTCCATACCCGACCGCGTTTCCTTGTGGTGAATAACAGGCCAACCGTAGTTCTTGCCTTTCTCTACGATGTTTACTTCGTCCCCTCCGGCGGGCCCGTCGAATATGGATGGTCCATGTTCGGTTTGAAACATGAGGTTTGTGCCAGGCTGCCAGTCGAGGCCCTGAGAGTTACGATGACCGTAGGTCCAAATCTCCGGTCGTACATTGCTTTGACCTACAAAAGGATTGTCTGAAGAGACCGTGCCGTCATCGTTGAGGCGTAACGTCTTTCCCGCGAGTGAGTCCAACCGTTGGGCCAAAGCCCGTTCAGTGGCATCACCGGTCGTCACATAAAGCTTGCCATCTGAGCCAAACCTTATGCGACAACCAGCATGAAACTGGGCGGCAGGAATATTCTCGATAATCACCGTTCGATCGACCAGACCTTGAGGCGTTTCACGGTAACGGGCGACGCGGACTCGTTGTCCTTCACCTTTGTAAGCATAGGAAAGATAAAGCCAATGGTTAGTGGCAAACTGAGGGTGGAGTGCCACGCTCATTAATCCGCTTTCACCAGTTGGCTCAACATCCGGCACAGTAAAGAGGGGTTGACTTTGAAGCTTACCGTTCTGGAACACGCGAACCCGACCCACTCGCTCGGTAAATATCATTCGTCCATCCGGAGTCCACACGATCGACCAAGGTACTTCTAGACCACCAATAACTTTCTCCACGCGAAAACTTGTCTGAGAGGCGGGAGAGGTTTCAACCTCGCCCGCGCCCTTCCCCGGTGGTGGGTGACTGCAGGCCAGGGCCACAATGAAACATGTAGTCAACAGGCAATACGAAGCGGTCTTCATTTAAGGGAGTATCTAAGAGTTCGACGAAGGTCTACGATAGCCCTGGAAAGCAATGTAACCTCAAGTGGTCTTGCCTTTTCCCTCTGGGGCGCAGGTCAATGCTGAATGTACTCGTGTAGAAGTTTGATCTCGTCGCCTTGTTCGCCAAGTTCAACTCGCATGAGATCACGCATTGAAAGCATTCCGACCCAACGCTCACCGTCAACGACTGGCAAATGGCGGGTGCCTATTAATTCCATTCGTTCCAGAGCTTGATGGGGCGTCTCGTCGCAGCGGATCACCGCGCGCAGTTCGCTGGTGACGTCGCCCACCGGGACTGAGACAGCATCCTTACGTGGAACAACGACGCGGTTCAAAATGTCGCGCTCTGAAAAGACACCGAGTAACTTGCCCTCCTCACTAACCACGCAAACCGCACCGATGTTGCGCGCGGCCATAAATTCTGCGGCCTCCTGGACGGTGGCAGAAGCTTTCATTGAATAAGGCTCACGATTAAGGATGACATCTCTGATCAACATCGCAGTGTGCCTCCAGCTTATCTCCGGGATGTAAGGGCGTGCGCATTGCATTATAAGGAAAGAGCGGTGCGATGTCTCTAGGTAAAGGGTTAGTCAAACAAGCTTTGCTGGGCAGTAGGTCTACGAAATGAGGTTTCAGCTGAAGTCTTGTGACTCCTCTTCTTATTGAATCCGAGCCTTTCGCAGTGAATTTTGAAAAGCCGCTCGATAGCTTCCCAATATTCGCCTTTTCCGCGCATCCGTTCCCCAAATGCACTGGAGTTGAGTTTTCCACCGCGGGCCTCACGAATGCGGGCAAACACCCGATCTGCTTTGGTGGGGAGTTTCTCGCGCAACTTCTGTTCAAAGTAGGGGGCAACACTCCCCGGCAGACGCAACATGTTTATGAAAGCCTGTGTTGCGCCGGCCTCCTTTGCACGGTGCAACAAGACCGGAATATCACTTGAGAGGCCTGGTATGACTGGTGCGATACCGATTCCGACCGTGATACCCGCAGCGGCGAGTTCCGCCATGGCGTGAAATCGGGCGTCAGGAAGCGGGGCGTATGGTTCAACAGCTCGCGCTACATCGCGGTCAGTGAAAGGGATGGTGAAGAAAACCCCGAGACTGGCTTCCCGAGCCAAGTTCACCAGCAGGTCGACGTCTCTGCGAACTAGCGACGACTTGGTCACGATTCCAACGGGATTGCGAAACTCAAGACAAACTTCAAGACATCGACGGGTGAGTTTGTAGTTGGCTTCTAAAGGCAGGTAGGGGTCGGAGGTAAAGGAAAAAACAATCTCATCGCCCTTCCAGGAGGGTTTTAGCAATTCTTTCCGAAGCAGTTCGGGCGCGTTGATCTTGACTATGATTTTTCTGTCAAAGTCTGTCCCAGCTCCGTAACCGAGATACTCATGAGTGGGGCGGCTAAAACAGTAGGTGCAGCCGTGGATGCAGCCGCGATAACAGTTGATGGAATACTCAAAGCCAACATCGGGACTATCGTTATGCGTTATTATTTTTCGCGTTTCAGTTTCTTCAAAGACTTCCAGCTTTGACTCTGGAGGTTCACCTACCCACTCGACTGAATGGGTTAACCAGGGATTCGGCGGGTTCTCTACGTAATTCATAAAAGGGAAAGGCTCTTGACTCGCAAATGAAAGCTATGTTTCATTGCTAAGATCCTGTGCCATCCATTGTAGCCGCTTTAAGCCGCCCGTCAAGTGACCCCACTTTGGAGACTTTGGAGTGCGGCGGCCCGGCGCCGCTTTGGCCTGTTCTCCTTGACGTTCAACTACGAATCCACTTTTTCGCTTGCGAAACAATTTCGCGCCCGGGTAGGCCGCCGCAAGGTAAATGCATCAGTACCCGCCGCAACGCAGGCCAAAGCGCTGCCAGGCCAGCGCACTCCAAATTAGTCGCTTTTCATGAGGCTTTCAGTTCTTGCTCCTTCGACGCTGGGGACCCATGAGCTGACCGGGATGGTATCTCCGGAAGTTGGCGAAACGACGAGCGCAGTCCGGAGAATAAATTGAAGCGAAAGACCAGCCAAAGAGCAACGAGGCCGTCTGTGAAACGGACCTTCTTACCCTCCACGTAAGTGCGGCCGTAATAACTAATCGGCACTTCATAGACGGCGCATTTAAGCTTTGCTACCTTTGCCGTCACTTCTACTTCAAATCCAAAACCGCTTGAAACAATGATCATGTTCCGGATGATGTCGCCGCGAAAAGCTTTGTAACCTGTTTCCACGTCCGTCATGTTCAGATTCGTCATGGAATTCGAGAGGAATGTTAGTAGTTTGTTCGCAAGAAAATGATAGAAATAGAGTACCCGCGTGGCCTTGCGGACCAGGAAACGCGAACCAAAAACCACGTCAGCATAACCGTCCAGGATGGGCTGGATTAGCGTCTCGATCTCCGACGGGTCGTATTCCAGATCGGCGTCTTGCACGATCACGACTTCGCCCTGCGTCAGTGCAAATCCGGTCCTCAGTGCAGCTGTCTTGCCGGCGTTCCTGTTATGACGTGACGTTCTTAACTGAGGGTGCGTCTCCACTAACTTGCGAATAATTTCGGGTGTAGCGTCTGTCGAGCAATCGTCCACAATAACCACTTCGAGAAGATAGGGGATCGCGAGCACCTTGCGCACTACCTCACTCAAGGTCGACTCTTCGTTGTAAACGGGAATGACTACCGACAGGCAAGGATCGTATTGGTTGCTCGACTCGGCCTGATGATCTGCTTCGAGATGATTCATGGAAGTTTATGTGTGGACCTACCGTGGCCTTTTTAGGGGTCACTCCTACTGAGCAGGCTTCTTTTCGGTGACTGTATCTGCTCGCTGCGGCATCAGCGGTGGCACTCCTTCAGTTAGCGCTTCCGGCTCTGTCTTAATCACTGCATACAGATCGTCATGCTCGTCAAACCGATTAATGAAACGCAGCCTGGACAACCTCATTGCTCGAGCCAGCAAGTTGTTGTAGTCGTTACGACGATCGGCTGCGATTTGATCGTTTTCAATCACCACATATGACGCAGGGATATTCTCAAATAAATCAAGCAACTGATCAGAGATCGGCCCGCTCCGCGTAAGCGCCTCGATCTGATCTTCAAACGGTGGGTTGAAACCGGACGTTCCGGTGATTAGTGGCTTGCCATGATCCGCCGCCCGCAGCATCCGTCGATGGTTAAAGTCACCCCCCGCAGGCAAAACCACTATGCCACCTCGCATTGGTGTTTCCTTCAGTCTAACCGTGACTGCATCAGGGAAAACCTCGCCTCGAATGAATTTCAGCGGTGCCCCATTAAACTCGACTAGCAGTAGGCCACAAACAATAACGTACCAAATGGACCGCGGTACGCGTAGCCGGCTTTGAGTCAGGCTGTCCGCAATTCTCTCGCAGCCAAGCCCCGCGAGCAGTGAGAGACCTAGATAGGCAACCATTGAACCGCGCGCCGGCACTCGCATGCTGTGAAAGGGCAGAAAAACGTCGTAGAGAATCCGATAAACAAAAAAGTTCCAACCAAGCGAGTAACAGAAGCCCACCACGAAGAGCACTATTCCTACCCAAAATGCATCACTGCGCTGCTCCGAGCGTATCGTAGCGATAAGATTATGTTCTGCGCCGAGCCGAACGGATTTAGGATACGCGAGGCATAACCGCGCGATCACGGAGATCGTAAGTAAGGATAGCATCCGTTCCGAGTTGAGATGACGAAAGATGCCGTACCACGACTTGGTGTTCTGGAAGCCGATTGCCAATAGCGACAAGCCAAAAGCAATCAAGATAAGCACATCAAGGCGCTTGATCCAAGTGTTCCGCAAATCTGGTGGGCTGGCAACGTCATCGGTTTTCGGTAACGGCCCTGTCCGTGGCATTGCCGCAAGCGATAGCAATATAGGAAGTAATCCTGGAAACAACCTGAAGCGATACCCGTCTGGAATACCCTCTCCGAAGCCTCTCCAAAACTTATTCCGACTTTCTACAGAGAGCCAGTGAATAGGCGACGCTGAGCCGCTTTTCACTTCATCAATGCTGCGCTTAAAGCCGTATAGTTTCGAAACAATGTAGTAAGGCAGCATGAAGGGCACGAGCGCGACCGACGCCATGCCTAAGGCGATACTAGCGCGCAGCCAGAACCCTCGATCCCGCCAGAGCTGATAGCGAGTCAACAATATGACGGTACAAAGTGCCAGCGGAAAGACTGAGAGTATGAACCATGAAATTGTTGATAACCCCAGCATGAAGAATGCCACGCCAAGCCAGACCATTCGCTTCCTGCTGCGGTTACGTACGAACAGGACCAGGGCCTCGAATACAAGCGGCATCCACATTGAGAATAGGTACAGCAGGTGAGACATGTAGTGAAATCGAAACGGGCCGAAGCCAAAAATAATTCCGGCTACCCAGGCAGCTGAGTATGAACCGGTAAGTGTTCGCGCGAGGCGAAAGGCGCCGTAGCCACTGGTCGCAAATCCAAAGAACATGGCGACGGCATGGACCGTTAAGGGGCGAAACCCGAGTGCAAAGAGCGGGAAAAAGAGCAAAGCGATACCGTACGAGTGCTCACTGAATGCAAGCGTATACCGATACGGAAAGAAGGTATTCGCGTGAAATAACTGGAGTGGATGAGCAAAGGTCTGATGGTAGTCCCACCACAAGATCCATGAGATGAGGTAAGGGTCACCCGGATCCACAACTGCATCTCGCATTCGGGTGACATAAGGCCAGGTCAGGAGAGCTGTCAGCGCGCAGAAAACGAGAAGAATGCCCACTTCCCGAAGCACCGGGCGACGGTTGGCCATGGTCAGCAACCAAGCTTTTAGCTTTTCCACTGTTTCATTAGGAATGCAATCAGTGTCAAAGGCGCGGTCAGCATAAATAAGACTCGCTGGACTAGTTTAGGAGTCTGAACTATCCACCAACTCCCGAAGCTGTGAAGAAAAGCCTTAACGGGTTTCACCCCGTCGGGGTGACATGTTTGTAGCTCAAGGAACAAAACCCCTCCGGCGGCGTTCGGAGGAGCGGAACTGTTCTCGCGTGCTGAAGGTCTAGTTGCATTCCGCTCCTCCGACACCGTTGGTTCTGGCGATTCAACTCAGGCTATAAACATCTCACTCCTACGGAGTGAAGAGTGTTGTAGGTCAAATATGCACCAAAACTTTTCGGGCGATTTTCTCTAAATCAATTTTTTCACAACTTCTCTCGTTGGTGGGATTTCGGAGGTCAGAATCTCTTTTCACGACTGCCTCCTAGCTAGCCGACTCTTCCTCTCATCAAGGTTCAAGTTGCGGCGGACCTGGGCCGCCGCTTCCGTTGGCCCAGGTTACAAAAAAGAAGCGGTACTTATCGGGATCGACTAGCGTGATGAAACGGCCTCCCCATCCTTCGTCGACAGGGCTTGCGAGAATCAAGTCGCGTGTTCTCAGCTGCTGATAGAGCAGGTCTACGTCCGCTACGCCAATAAAGAAGTGTACTCCACGTCCTCGTCGGAGCATCGTCTCAAGTTGTTGGACCAGCGTGATCCTGAGACTTCCCGCCCGCAGTGTGGCTGTCGGCGGATCGGCCTCTCGATTCTGTCTCTCGAGTTCGAATCCTAGTTGCCCTACGTAGAATGCCAGCGATTCCTCCAGGCTATTCACCTCGAGGAAAAGCAGGTCAAGACTCATTGCCATTGGGTTATTGCCAGCCACGTTTATTTCATTCTACCGCAGTCATAAGTAGATAAACGCCATAACCGACGGAGGCGATGACCATCCAGAAAACAAACTCCTGCAAGCCAGTATGTCGTCGCAGCAGATGTGAGACGGGTAAAGAAGCGTTTATGGCAAACATTGCGCCGCGCGCCATCAAAACACCGAACGCTATTACAAAGACGGCAAGAATCGCTAAGGGCCATAAAAACCAGATCCATTGAAACCGGACCAGCAGCAGCAGAAACAAACCTACAAGGAGGCACAACAGCGCACTGATGCAGTGTCCGAAAAGCCCCACGTCGTGGGCCGGCGGAGACGAAAGGGGTACAAAACTGCTCTCTACATTGTCCCTTCGCACTGCGTCGTAATCACACCGCATCGATTCATTCTTTAAGACACCATAGGCTTCGTTGAGCAGCTTCATTTCTTCTTCGTTACCGCCGCGGTCAGGATGATGGCGGGCGGCTTTCCGTTTGTAAAGTCGCTCAATATCCTGGTGCGAGGCACGCCTGTCAGCACCTAAAATCTCGTAGTAATCTTTGGCGGAATCGAAGTCGCTCATTGAGTTTTCGGATTTTAGGTTTCGGATCTCGGATTTGCAATCGAGATTATTGAACGCTCCGAACAATTGTACGGCAACTTATGCTAACCTATGGTTTAATGTCCTAACTTGATCGGATCTCCGCGCCCCTTTTTTTGCTGTCAGTGGCTTTGCTCTAACAGAAAGACCATTGAATGCGTTAGCAGGATGCTATCGCTACGCAAGAACTAAAACCGCAATGTCGCAGCCTTTCGCTCCAGGCGATGATTTGATCTTTCAGCTCGAAAGTGGCTACGGACTTTTGCGCGTACTGGCGCGCGACGAGAAAGACAATGTCACTGTTTGGCATTTAATGGCGTACGAGGAACTCTTTCCCGATGTCGAAGCGGCCGAGCGGGCCCTGTCGGCGCCGGAATCTTTGCACGTCCGCAAACCACACATGGCGCTTACGGACCGCGCGTTTGAGAGAACACCCGCAGCGCGGCTGGGCAAGCGAGCCATTACTGAAGACGAACTGGCTGGTTACCGCGTGTGGGCACAATCGGACGACAAAGAGGTATCTGACAGGTCAGCCTTACTGATGTTAGGAATCCGATAATCACTCACGGAGAAGAGTAGATGGAGAACGTATCGCAAGCGCCCCTGGGTACTGACGCACTCTTTCCGATTGGCCGACGCCGCGGTCGGTTCGCTTTTATCGCCGTTCTACTCTTAGGGCTCTGCACACAGGCGGTGGCTTTTAGGCGCGAGCGAGTCATTGACACCTGGCGTCCGCTTCACTACTCGGTAAACATAAAGTTCAACGACGGCCTTAGTGAAATACTTCAGGCTCGTACTGAGATCAAGGCCGTCGCCTTGAAAAGTATTTCACAGATCGATCTGGACTTCGGCGACATGATGCTTGATTCGATCATGGTGAATTATCAGGTTACGAAGTTTGAGCACACAGGTGGGGTACTCAAGATCAAACTACCAGAGGTGCAACCCCGGGAAAGCCAATTCAACCTTATTGTGATCTATCACGGGAAACCCAAGGATGGGCTGATGCTGACAGCCGACAAAGATGGGAAACCTTCCGCGATCGGCGATAACTGGCCCGATCGAGTGCATCACTGGATCCCTTCACTTGATCACCCTTCGGCGAAGGCGACTGTAACTTTCACTGTCACTGCTCCGGAGCAGAATCTGGTAGTAGCAAATGGGAGTTTCGATCGAGTCGAGACCACCGCGCAAGGGATGCGGACATGGACCTACAACGAGAAGGCGCCGATTCCGCCCTACTGCATGATTATCGCGGTGGGTCAGTTCGCAAAACTAGACGGTGGTAAGCCAGGCTCAGTGCCGCTCACTTATTATGTCCCGACGTCAGATAAGAGATATGCGACCAGGGGATTCGCTCCTGCCGCACCCGCACTCAAATTCTTTACACAAACCGTTGCTCCGTATCCTTACGAGAAGCTCGCCCTGATTATCGGCGCCACTCGCTTCGGTGGCATGGAGAATTCCAGCGCAATCGTTTTTACCAGCACGCTATTTGATCCTTATCCTAATGCGAAACTCAGCCGCACCTTTGGTATTCGCGTTGGCATTGTCGATGTCATCGCGCACGAAATCGCGCACCAATGGTTTGGGGATTCAGTAACTGAGTCGACCTGGTCCGACCTGTGGTTGAGCGAGGGATTCGCAACTTACTTTGCTGCGCTCTTCATCCAACGTAATGAAGGAGAGCAAGCTTTCCAGGACTACATGAAACAGGCTGCCGAAACCTATTTTAGATTTGAGCAACGCAGTCGCATGCCAATCTTCGATCGAGACACGGAAGACTTATTAAAGCTCCTAAATCCCAACAACTATCAAAAGGGCGCATGGGTTCTGCATATGCTGCGCATGACGCTCGGCGACGACGCCTTCTTTCGCGGCATCCGCGACTACTACGACGCTCACAAGAACGGTACGGCAAGCAGCGAGGACTTGCGAGCTTCACTGGAAAAAGCTTCGGCTCAGAACCTTAAAGACTTCTTTGCCAGGTGGATTTACGGCGCTGGTCACCCGCATTATGAAGTGACGTGGAAATGGAAAAAGGGAGACCTTACGATAACGCTGCGGCAGCTCCAGCCCGAACCCGCCTTTCCCAACGCTTTGCCGATCGAGATTGCGACAGCGAACGGGAGACAACGCGAAACCATTCAGCCAAAAGGCCGGGAAATAGTCCAGCACTTTCAGGTATCAAGCGAACCCGTTTCAATCGAGGTCGATCCCAACAACTCAGTGTTGAAAGAGATTAGTCTCAAAACGCCCCAGTGAAACGTGATCAAAGGCTGGATATGAACGAATCCACCAACTGCGGTTGGTGGGATTTGATGACCGACCTGCGCCCTCTCGTGCAGGTTGGGTCTGAAATAAATCCACCAACTGCGGTTGGTGCTATTTTAATACTACATCAGTACCCGCCTCTGACTTGAGTTTCGATGCCAGTTCGTTTAGGTTAACCTTCCTTAATCTATTCAGCGACGGCGCGCGGTTCGGAACTGCGCAATCTGGTGCCCCACAGGAAGGGTCGTCACTTTCGGGGATGACGCGCAAGAGACAACAGTACGACTTTGACTGGAAAGAAAATGCGGAAGTAGATGTCGAACTGCCGCCGGCGCAGGCGTTGGACGCTGAGCTTCTATCCACCCTTGCCGCGAAAGACTCAGCCGATTTCGAGCCTTCACCTGTTCAACCTTACAATGACGAACCGTTGACGCTAAGGGCTATTCAAGCGCTTCTTGCTGAGTCGCCCGCCGATCCGGACTTGCTCTTGCAAGCGGCCATGATGGCGTTGGTCGAGGAGCAACCGGAATTAAGCCTCCGCTATCAACACCGCTTCTCGAAGCGCTACGTCGCAATCGAATTTGAAGATCAATTGCTGCGTGCGATCGCCTTTGCGCAACAAGGCCGCTGGGCCCAGGCTGCCCAGATAACCAGACAATATGGCATCGGCGCTCTGATGTTCTCAGTATGGTGCCTTGGTGCCACGCCCGCGCAAACCCCCTGGTTACGCCGTTGGCTGACAAAGATCGAGAAGGAGCAAGCTAAGCGAGAACGCGAATTAAGCGCGGATGTGGCCCAGGCGAAAATAAAAAGCGAACGCCCGCCGGCGAAGCAATCAAGGCCTTCAGCACCGGCGCCTCAAGCTGATGTCAAACAAGAGAATTCTCCAGCACTGCCTGTGTTTCAATTTCCGATTCCAATCTCAATCAAGTTCCCTGAAACTCTGGAAGCTATTTCGCCGGCGGACAGCGGTCACGACTGGGCAGACTTTCAGCTCCGCTATGGGTTCACCCATCTCGGGCTGCAACAGGTTTTCGACGAGTTACTATGCCTGCCTCACTTGCGCGAGGTGGATACCTACCAGTACCAGGTTGAGGCTGTGCGCAAGGTGCTGAAACAATTTCGCGGGCGGGTGCTGCTGGCTGACGAAGTGGGGTTGGGCAAGACAATCGAAGCAGGCATGGTGCTCAAAGAGTATCTGTTACGCGGGATGGCTGAGCGCGTGTTGATACTGACTCCGGCCAGCCTGGTCAAGCAATGGCAGGAAGAGATGAGTTTGAAGTTCGGGATCAGTTTCGCGATCAGCCACGATTCATTGTTACGCCAGGATCCGAACGCCTTTTGGACCCAGCCTCGGGTCATTGCCTCGATTGCCACTGCGCGGCGCCCGGATCATCTCGCACTGCTTGCATCGCAACCTTACGACCTTGTGATTGTCGACGAGGCCCATCACGTTAAGAATCGCGCTGCGGCAAATTGGAAATTGGTTGATGCGCTCCAGAAACGTTTTCTATTGCTCCTCTCAGCGACGCCGGTACAAAACAGCCTCGTGGAAATCTACAATCTTCTAACGCTGCTCAAACCGGGCATCTTCAAAACTGAAAAAGAGTTTAGGGCCAACTACATGACGAGCGGTCAACCCCGCAAACCGGCGAACACCGAGTTGCTGCGCGACCTGATGCGTGACGTCATGATTCGCAATACTCGCGCGCTCGTTGACGTACGTCTGCCGCCGCGGCATGCCAGCACGATCTTGCTCGATCCCAGCGAGCAGGAAGCGGCCCTTTATCAAGAACTGTCGCGCCTGGTCCAGGGAGCCTATCGCGACGGACCAACGCAACGGCGCCTGGCCCTTCGCCATCTGCTCGCGTCCGCTGGTTCAAGTCCCACCACGGCAGCTGAGTCGTTAGGCCGTTTTGTGGCGAGCAACGAAGTCAGCGAGGCCTGGGCAAAACTGCGTGAGCGTTACGAAGTTTTCAGCGCAGGCATCAAGCAATCATCGCTATGCCAACTGCTACGGCGCAACGCGGAAGAGAAGAAGATTGTCTTCGTTCATCACCGCGGGACGCTCGCGGCGTTGCAACGGCTGTTGCGAAACGAGGCCCTGGACTTCGTCGTATTCGAGGGCTCAATGAGCGGCCCCGAAAAAGAGCGAGCCATTGAGGTTTTTCGCGATGCCGTGCCGCTCTTACTCAGCACCGAGTCAGGTGGAGAAGGACGCAACCTGCAATTCTGCAATACGATTATCAACTTTGATCTGCCCTGGAACCCGATGGCCATCGAGCAGCGCATCGGCCGTGTTCATCGCATCGGCCAAACGCGCGATGTCTTTATTTTCAATCTGGTTGTGCGTCATACCCTGGAAGAACACATCCTCAAGATTCTGGATGAGAAAATAAATATGTTCGAACTGGTTGTGGGAGAGATCGGCGCTATTCTTGGGCAAATGAACGAGCAGGTTGACTTCAGCGAGATGGTCTTCGCCGCCTGGATGGAGACGACCGCAGCGGAAAGAGAAAAAGTATTCGCGAATTTGGGAGACCGCCTGGCCGACGCAAAGAACCGTTATGACCTCGTCAAGTCTCTGGACGCCGAGTTGTTCGGAGACGAGTTCGTCGCGACCTGACACTTACGCCAGCGATGTCCGACAAACTTCAGTTTGTCGGAGGTTTTCGCGATGAAAGACTTTCGGAAAAATGTCCGACTTCAGTTTGTCGAACGTTTTCGCGATGAAAGACTTTCGGGCAACAACCTAGACAAACTGAAGTTTTGTCGAACGTTTTAGAATTCGATGATCGAAACTTCAACTCAGCTGCGCGATTTCGTAAGGGAACTGTTACAGCGCGAAGGCGCGTTAGTGGAACAACTCTCGCCAGACACTTTGGAGGTGCTCGCGACCCCGGATATGCAGCGGACGCTGCGAATCGGAGATTTCGAGCACCTCAGTTTCGGACCAGATCCGCCGAGTGGCACACAAGCGGTAACCTTGGAATCCGACTGGCTCGAACGGCTCGGCCAACTGCTGGGCGACCGCGGACGAAAGGCGCGCTGCGTGCTTCGCATGCCGGCGCCCGCGCCGGCCTCTCCCGAACGAATAGTAGGGCACGCCGTTAGCTTTCAGAACGCGGTGTGCGAACTCGCCGGCGTCACCGCGGCCTGGACCACTTACGTCATTTTGCTGTTTCGGTATACTGCTTTCTCAGACGAAGAGCGCGATGGTCTGTTAACGTTAGGCGTCAACCTGACGAATGGAGCGGTGATCGAAGAACTTTCCGCGAATGATCTCTTGCGGGCCGCGGCACTATCAGATAACCGCCAGAGCGTGTTTCCTCCGGCCAGCGAACTCCCGGGGCCCTGGAGCAACGAGCGCTTCAACGTTTGGATCAAACGCGCTTTTCCCGAGCGCCTCAACCAGCACCTGACGCCGTTTGTCAGAGGACTTCAACGCCGCCTCGATCGCGACCTTGCGCGTATTCATGATTATTACACAGATCTTCAGCGGGAGTCTGTATTGCGTCTTCAGAAGCGCGATGGCGAGGCGCGTGAGAGGCTGCGTCTCGAAGCTATCGATCGAGAGTATCGCGCCAAGGTGGAAGACCTCAGGCAGAAGTACAGCGTGCGCATCGACGTTGCGCTGAGCCAGACGCTCGAGCTGATCATGCCGGTCCAGCGCTTTGAGCTCGTGATCAAGCGGCGCAAAGCCCGCCGTCAGCTTCAGCTCGACTGGAACCCGCTGCTGCGCAGACTCGACATGCCTCCTTGCGAATACTCTTTCACAACGGATGCCGCCCGAATGGTGTGCGATGACCGTCTTCACGTTGTCAGCCCCGCCGCGCATGGTCCATGCGCCAGTTGCCAAAAGCCCTATTGCCGCGCCTGTCACCCGCGCAAATGCCCGAAGTGCGGCTGAGTCCGGCGCAATCATTTCGGAACTATGAAGAAGACCACGCGCTCGACTTACAAAAAGGATAAGTACTACAAGAAAGTCACGGCGGCAGTGCATGAATTGTTGAAGGAGGGCTTTGTAGTTGTGCCCATTGAGATGCTCATACAAATGGGCTATCTGACAAAAGAAGACTACGAGGACTGGCGGTTCGGCAGAGTCCCGTATCTCGAGCGTGTGATTGGCTGCAACTTATCGAAGGCCAACCGGATATTGCGCATTCTCCGACTGCACGCGGAAGATGTCGGCTTGCAGCCATCGCTGACTGTCTACAAAAAGTGGGGTAAAGGCGCAAAGATCTTTCTGCGGTTCTCAAGAAGCGGCCTGCCCTGGATGGAGATTCTTTATTCGACGCATTATGTATCAAGATACAGAAAACCAGTC